>OLVT01002102.1_pt1 | contig 14551 bp, 9 predicted proteins | sample 1673241 | NCBI WGS metagenome assembly OLVT01 (sample SAMEA3178936, study PRJEB25190) | human gut metagenome | biome: human gut; feature: human-associated habitat; material: faeces | place: Austria | collected 2013 | reverse complement strand
AAATGCATCGAAGAGGTAATCATCGTGCACGAAAACATCGATCGCATCCTGTTCACCGAGGATGAAATCAAGCAGCGCGTCGCCGAGATCGGCGCGGGCATCACGCAGGACTACAAGGACGACCCCGACGGCGTCATCCTCATCTCCGTCCTGCGCGGCGCGGCCATCTTCATGGCCGACCTGGCACGTCAGATCCAGCTGCCGTGCGAGATGGACTACATGGCCGTCTCGTCCTACGGCAACGGCGTGAAAAGCTCCGGCGTGGTCCGTATCCTGAAGGACCTGTCCTCCCAGATCGAGGGCCGCAACGTGGTCATCGCCGAGGACGTCCTGGACTCCGGCCTCACGCTCACCTACCTGCTGAAAACGCTGAAGGCGCGCAACCCGAAGTCCATCGAGGTCGCCACGCTGCTGCGCAAGAAAACCCGCGCGCAGGCCAAGATCGACTGCGCATACGTGGGCTTCGAGTGCCCCGACGAGTTCATCGTGGGCTACGGCCTGGACTACGCCGAGCGCTACCGCAACCTGCCGTACATCGGCGTCCTGAAGCCCGAGCTCTACAACTAGGAAAGCAAGGCCTATGCCGCAAAACAACAAACCCCAGATCCAGCAGCCCAACCCCCGGACAACCATCATCTCGGTTGTCCTTTTCCTGCTGGTGGCCTTCTTCGTGGGCCAGCAGTTCATGAGCATGTCGGAGTCTTCGCAGGGCACCACCGATAAGCTGGTGGCGTCCGAGTTCCTGCAGGCCGTCGACCAGAATCGCGTCACGGAGGTCACGTACAGCGCCGGCGACTATACCGTGTCCGGCACGTATTACCCTGCCGTCACGGCCGGCGATTCCTCCGCCGATGCGTTCAACAGCGCCATCGACGCCATGAACGCCGGCATGGCAACGCTGAAGGACCCGAACACGGGCAAGCCGCTCTCGGGCGTGGGCACGCAGGACATCGAGTCCCAAACGCTCGGCCAGGAGCACAAGTTCACGTGCACCTGGGCCGGCAGCTCGCTGTCCGACCTGATGGCCCAGCACCCCGAGATCAAGTACGAGGTGAAAACCCCCAGCCCGTGGGGCGACATCCTCACCACGCTGCTGCCCATCATCCTCATCGGCGCCATGCTGTTCTTCCTGTTCAACCAAATGGCGAAGGCGAATAACTCGCAGATGAACTTCGGCAAGGCCAAGGCCAAGCAGAGCATCGAGGAGCGCCCCGACGTGCGCTTCGCCGACGTCGCCGGCGTGGACGAGGCCGTCGAGGAGATGCAGGAGATCAAGGACTTCCTGGCCAACCCCGCCAAGTACCAGTCCATGGGCGCGAAGATCCCGCGCGGCTGCTTGCTGGTGGGCCCTCCGGGCACCGGCAAGACGCTGCTGGCCCGCGCCGTGGCCGGCGAGGCCGGCGTGCCGTTCTTCAGCATCTCCGGCTCCGACTTCGTCGAGATGTTCGTGGGCGTGGGCGCCTCCCGCGTGCGCGACCTGTTCAAGCAGGCGAAGGAAGCAAGCCCCTCCATCGTCTTCATCGACGAGATCGACGCCGTCGGCCGCCAGCGCGGCACCGGCCTGGGCGGCGGCCACGACGAGCGCGAGCAGACGCTCAACCAGCTGCTCGTCGAGATGGATGGCTTCGAAGCCAACGACTCCGTGGTGCTCATCGCCGCCACGAACCGCGCCGACGTGCTCGACCCCGCGCTGCTGCGCCCCGGTCGCTTCGACCGTCAGATCGTGGTGGACGTGCCCGACGTGAAGGGCCGCGAGCGCATCCTGAACGTGCATGCGAAGAACAAGCCGCTCGGCAGCGACGTGGACCTGTCCTCCGTGGCCAAGCTCACCCCCGGCTTTTCCGGCGCCGACCTGGCCAACCTGCTTAACGAGGCCGCGCTTCTGACCGCGCGCCGCAACAAGAAGATCATCACGCAGCAAGAGGTCAGCGAGTCCATGGAGCGCGTCATCGCCGGTCCCGAGCGCAAGGGCCGCATGATGGACGACCAGACCAAGCACACCATCGCGTACCACGAAAGCGGTCATGCCCTGGTGGGCCACCTGCTGCCGAAGGCCGATCCGGTGCACAAGATCAGCATCATCAGCCGCGGCCGCGCGCTGGGCTACACCCTGTCCATCCCCAAGGAGGACAAGGTCCTCAACACGGTGGGCGAGATGCGCGACGAGCTGGCGGTGTTCATGGGCGGCCGCGTCGCCGAGGAGATCTTCTGCGACGATGTGACCACCGGTGCCAGCAACGACCTGGAGCGCGCCACCAAGATGGCCCGCGCCATGGTCACGCAGTACGGCATGTCCGCCGAGCTGGGCACGCAGGTGTTCGGCCAGCCCAACCACGAGGTGTTCCTGGGCCGCGACATGGGCAACACGCAGGACTACTCCGAGGAAACCGCTCGCCGCATCGACGACGAGGTCGCGCGCATCATGAAGGAAGCGCACGACCGCGCTTACCATATCCTCAGCACGCATCGCGAGCAGATGGACCTTATGGCAAGCGTGCTGCTTGAGCGCGAAACCGTCGAGGGCGAGGCCTGCAAGGCGCTGCTGGACAACAGCTGGAACGATTATCTGCAGCGCGAGGGCGACATCATCGCTGCGAAGGAGGCCGAGGAGGCGGCGGCGCGTGCTCGCGACGAGCAGCTTGCCGACCCGAACTGGAACGGCCAGCAGGGCGGTCAGGTGCCGCCGGCGCAGCCGGGTTCGCCCGTGCAGCCGGCCGGCGTGCAGCAGCCGCAGGCTCCTGCGAACGGCGGTCAGCCGCCGGTTCCCCCCACGGGCGGTCAGCAGCCCCCGTACCCGCCGGCGGAGTAAGCCGGCGTGGCGCCGCGCCGCACCTTCACGGTGGGCGGCGGGATCGTTCGCGCACGATGCGCCGGGCTTTTCGGCCTGGTGCGGCGGGCGCGATGTGAAAACGTCAAGGTATAGCAAGAAGGCGGGCCGTCAGGCTCGCCTTCTTTTGAAAGAAAGGCATTCAGCATGATGTGGAAATGCGGCTCGTTCGAGTTCGATACGCGTAAACCGGTGATCATGGGCATCCTCAACGTCACGCCCGACAGCTTCAGCGACGGCGGCACGCACAACACGCCCGAGGCGGCGCTGGCCTGGGCGCAGCAGATGCTCGATGAGGGCGCGCATATGATCGACGTGGGCGGCGAGTCCACGCGCCCGGGGTCGGCCGAGGTGAGCGTCGAGGAGGAGGCGGCCCGCGTGCTTCCCGTGGTGCGCGCCCTTGCCGAGCAGGGCGTCTGCGTGAGCGTGGACACCCGTCATGCCGCTGTGGCGAAGGCGTGCGTGGAAGCCGGCGCCGCCATCATCAACGACGTGTCGGGCTTCCGCGATCCGGCCATGGTGCAGGTTGCCGCCGAAAGCGATTGCGGCGTGGTGGTCATGCACATGAAGGGCGAGCCGGGCACCATGCAGCAGAACCCGCAATACGACGATGTGGTCGCCGAGGTGCGCGATTACCTGCGCGACCAGGCGGCCATGCTCGAGGCCGCCGGCGTGGCGCCTGAGCGCATCTGCGTCGACCCGGGCCCGGGCTTCGGCAAAACGGCTTCGCAGACCCTCGAGCTCGTACGCAACTTTCAGGAGTTTGCGCGCTTGGGCTACCCGGTCATGGTTGCCGTTTCCCGCAAAAGCTATCTGGGCTTCGCCTACGGCATCGACGACCCGGTCGAGCGCGACCACGTGAGCGCCACCGAGGCGCTTATGGCGTGCGAGCTGGGCGCGGGCGTTGTGCGTGCGCACAACGTGGCGGAAACCGTGAAGGCGCTGTCCGACATGCGCCCGTACGCGTTCTTGGGCCTGGGCTGCAATGTGCCGTTGGTGGCAGAGCCCGGCGAGGAGCTTGAGGGCAAGATCGCCATGCTCAACCAGGCCATCACCGAGCTGTGCAGCCTTCCCGATTCGCAGATCATCGACATTTCCAGCTTCTATGAAAGCGAACCGGCCTACTACGAGGACCAGGACACGTTCGTCAACGCCGTGGTGCTGCTGCGCACGGGTATCGCGCCGAAGGAGCTGCTGGGATATCTGCACGCCATCGAGAACAGCCTGGGCCGCGTGCGCGAAATAGAGAACGGGCCGCGCACGTGCGACCTGGATATCCTGGACTACCAGCTCTACGTCACGGACAACGACGTGCTCACGCTGCCTCATCCGCGCATCTTCGAGCGCGACTTCGTGCTGAAGCCGCTGCTGGAGCTGCGCCCGAACCACGTGCTGGCCGACGACGTGCGCGTCGCGCAGGCGGCCAAGCCGGAATCCGAGCGCTACGGGAAAGCCGAGCGCATCAGCCGTTAAGCCGGGGAAAGCGGCGGCTTGCGGATGGTCGGATGGGTTCCGGGGTGCAGGTTCTGGGATCGGGCTTGCGGGGCCCGGGGCCGGGTTGTCGGCTTGGGCGATGGGCTGCGGTTTGCGAAGCTGGAGCGTTGGCTCATTGCGGCTTTCCGTGGCCTTGCGATGGCTTTACGCCGTGCCGCCACATAAGGGGAGAAAGGTGCTGGGATGCAGTTTCGCGTGCAATCGTTTGAGACCGTAACGTCCACGAACGACCTGATCAAGCGTGCTATCGAAGAAGGCGAGCCCGAGGGGTTGGCCGTGCGCGGCCTGCGGCAGACCGCCGGTTACGGCAGGCAGGGTCGCGCGTGGGAAAGTCCGATCGGCGGCATGTACCAGTCGTTTTTGCTGCGCCCCGAAGTCCCGCCGGCGCAGCTTCCCACGCTCAGCTTGCTGGTGGGCCTTGCCGTCCGTCGCGCGGTTGCGGTCCTTGTTCCCGAGCTCGAGGACCGCGTGCAGGTGAAGTGGCCGAACGATATCGTGGTGGCTGAAGCGCCCGCTTCCCTGGATGAAGCCGCGTCCGCGGCGGGCGAGGGTTCCGCTTGCGGGGAGGGGCCTTCGCCCCTTTGCGACGCGGCCCTTGGTGGCGATTCCCAGCCTAGCCGTCCCTTCCATAAGCTGTGCGGCATCTCGACGGAGATGCATGCGCGGGCGTTGTGCGTGGGCGTGGGCGTTAACGTGGCGCGTCCGGCCGATGCCGCATCCGTGCCGGCGGGGAAGAACGTCCCTGCGTACCTGGATGAGCTCGGTTTTTGCGAAGGCGCTGTTGAGGACCGCATCAACGCCGTGGCCGATGCGCTCTGCGATCAGCTTGCCATCGCCTATCCGCTGTGGTGCGAACAGGGCTTTGAGCCCTTCCAAGCCGAGTTCGACGGCTGCTCGGCGTTGTCTGGGCGCTTCGTTCGCATGGAGGACCTTTCGGGCAACGTGTTGGCGGCGGGCACGGTGACGCGCGTGGCCTCGGACGGCAGGCTGGTGCTGCGCACGCCGGAAGGCGTGGAGGTGTTCGCCAGCTCGGGCGAGGCTCATATCCGCTAGGCGTCTCTGCGGGTCGGTGCGTCGCATGCGTGCCGACCGCGGCGCCTGCGCGCCGGATGCGCGCGCTGTTTCGGCGTTTGCGCGCATGCGGCTTGGGAGCATGCGTCCGACATGTGCGCGGCAGCGAAGCCGGCAGCGCTTCGAAGGCGTCCAGCTTCGCCCCCTTTCCTTTCTTATCTGATATGCATGAACGATGGAATCCCGGCATGGGGTTCTCCTACGTGCGCTCTCCGCGGGTCGCCGGTCATACAATAAAAAGCTGACAAAATTTTAGGTAGTAAAAGGTTTCGAAAGGCAGCACGCAAGCATGACGCACGAGCAAGAAACGAAGGATACGTCTGCGGCGCCGTCTCATCCGACGGATGCCCAGGGCAAGCCTGCGGCACCCGGCGGCCAAGGCAAGCCCAGACAGCACGATAAGGTGACGCGCATGGGCACGGAGTCCATTCCGCGCCTTATCACCGAGTTCGCCATCCCCTCCATCTTGGGCATGCTGGTCAACGGTGCCTACAACGTTATCGACTCCATCTTCCTGGGGCAGGCAATGGGCGAGATCGGCTTGTCCACCGCCACGGTGGCAATGCCCATCATGACGGTGTTCATGGCCATCGCCATGCTGGTTGGCAACGGCGGCAACGCCTTGGCCGCACTGCGTATGGGCGAAGGCAAGCCCGAGGAGGCCGAGCGCAGCCTGGGCAACACGGTCACGCTTTCCCTTATCGCCTCGGTGGTGGTGGCCGTCGTCATGTTCGTCCCTGCTTGCATTGATGGGCTGCTCAGCGTGTCGGGCGCCACTCCCGAGGACTGGGACTACGCCATGCAGTTCATCCGCATCATCAGCCTGGGCTTCATCTTCCAGTGCATCGGCATGGGCGTGAACAACTTCATCCGCACCGCCGGCGCCCCGAACCGCGCGCTGGGCACCATGATCATCGGCGCCGTTGCATGCACCGCGTTCAATGCGCTGTTCGTGCTGGTCATGGGCATGGGCGTTGTGGGCAGCGCGCTTGCCACCGTGTGCGGCCAGGCCATCTCGTGCGCCACGGTGCTGTGGTACTTCTGCCTGACGAAGGGCGTCCCCATGCGCCTGCGTCTGCGCATGATGCCGCTGCACGGCGAGACCGTGCGCCTGATCCTGTCGCTGGGCCTTGCGAGCTTCGCCGTGCAGGCGGGCATGGCGGCGGTCAACTTCGTGCTGAACAACCTGCTGAACATGTACGGCGCGCAAAGCCCCATCGGCGCGGAGGGCGCGTTGGCGTCCATCGGCGTGGTGCAGCGCGTGGCCTCGTTCGTGGTGCTGCCGCTCATCGGCATGTCGATCGCCATCCAACCGCTGCTCGGCTTCAACTACGGCGCGCATCTGTTCAAGCGCGTGAAGATGACGCTGGCGTGGGGCATCGTGGGCAACACGGTCATCGCCGTGGTGCTGTGGGCGCTCGTGCATCTGTTCCCCGCCCAGATCGTCGGCTTCTTCGGCATCACCGACCCGAACCTGCTGTCGTTCACGGTGTTCGCGCTGCAGGTGCAGCTGTTCCTTATCCCGTTCGTGGGCTTCCAGATCGTGGGCTCGAACTACTTCCAGGCAACGGGCCAGCCGGCGAAATCGGTGTTCTTGTCGCTTACGCGCCAGATCCTGTTCCTGATCCCGCTCTATATCGGCCTGCCCATGGTCATGCCCGTATGGTTCCCGGGCTACACGGGCCTGGACGCGCTGTACTTCGCGTGCCCCGTGGCGGACTTCCTGGCTATCTTCACCACCGGCGTGTTCGTTCTGCTGGAGCTCAAGCGTCTGCGCAAGCTGGAGAACGGCCAGCTACAGGCCAAGTTCTAGCGGTTTGTTTCAGCCTTGCAACGTTTTTGCGCTGCAAGGCTTTTTTACGCTCTGAAACGGCGAGGGAAATTGTGCGCGTGCTACAATTCCGCTGTGATTTGTAGGAAATAGGATCGATGCGTTCGGCGCAGCGATCGCCGCGATGATGTCGCGGATGGGCCTTCTGGATGAACCAGAAGGACAAGGAAGGGGAAGCTGTGGAACAGGTTCAGAAGAAGACGGCAGCTGGGTCGCGCACGCGTTCGATCGCGTTCGTCGCATTGACGGTCGCCATCACGGCGGTGTCGGCGTGGGTGACGGTGCCCTTGGGCCCTGTGCCGTTCACGCTGCAGATCTTCGCCGTGGCGTTCATGGTGCTGGTGCTGCAGCCGAAAGAGGCTGTTGCGGCTATCACCGCGTACCTGGTGCTCGGCGCTGTGGGCGTGCCCGTGTTCAGCGGCATGCGCGGCGGCATCGGCGTTCTGGCCGGTGCGACCGGCGGCTTTCTGTGGGGCTATCTGCTGGGCGTGGGCTTGGCCGTGGCAGTGCGCTTCGGCCTGAAGGCCGTGCTGGCTCGCGATGGCCAGGCGAAGGGCGCCCGTGCGTTCGTTATCGACTTCCTGACCGGCTTGGTGTTCCTTGCCGTCGCCTACGTGTGCGGCTGGGCGCAGCTCATGGCCGTGGCTTCCATGACGCCCGCCGCCGCCTTCGCGGCCGGCGTTGCGCCGTTCATCCTGGTCGACCTGGCGAAGCTGGTCGCGGCGGTCATCTGCGCCCGCGCCGTCAACGCCGCCGTGGGACGTCGCGCATAAGCGATATCGCATAACCCAAGCGCAATGAAAAGGCCCGCTTTATGCGGGCCTTTTCGCGCTTCGCCATGGTTCGCGGGCAATCGGCGTTGGGCTGCTTGATGGGTTTCTCCATCCGGCAGCGGGCACGCGATCCGGTGGGGCGGGTCATCTGGGTCCCAGGCGTGCGGGCGCGCAAAGGAGGGGTTATGCGCGCCCGCACGAGCAGGGCCTGCCGGATGGTCTCGCAGCTGCCGCGGCGCCCCGTTGCAGAAAGGGGGGTCCGGGCTCGCGGTTACGCCTCGTACAGGACGGCGCCGCTGGTGAAGCCGCCGCCGAAGCCTACGAGTACCACCTTGTCGCCGGGGTGGATGTTGCCGCTTTCGTACGCGTCGCACAGCGTCATGGGGATGCACGCCGACGACGAGTTGCCGCGATGCGCGATGGACACCTGGAAGCGCTCGAGCGGCAGGCCCATGCGCTTGGCGGCGTACTTGATGATGCGCAGGTTCGCCTGATGCGGGACGATGAACTGCACGTCGTCGATGGTCAGGTTCGCGCGGCGCAGCACCTCCTCGATGGCGGCGGGCATGACGCTGGTGGCGAACTTGAACACCTTCTGGCCGTTCATGTACAGGGCCTGGCGCGGCGCTCCTGCGGCAACGCGTTCCGTGGCATCGAGCTCGGCGTCGATGGGGGCGGTGCCGGGGTCGGCCTGTTGCAGAGCGTTCGCATCGATGCCCTCGGGTGTGAAGGGTTGGGGCGCATCGTAGGCGGAAGGGCAGGTGAGGGCGTTGGAGTCGTCGTCATCGTTTTTGATGTACCAGGCCAGGATGCCGGGCTTGCGCTCGTCCCATTCCACCACGGCGGCGCCGGCGCCGTCGCCGAACAGCACGCATGTGTTGCGGTCGTTCCAGTCGACGATGCGGGTCAGGCGTTCGCCGCCTACCACGAGCGCGCGGCGGATGGGGTTGCGGCCCGCCGCGCCTGCAGCGCCCGGGGCGCTGGCGGTCATCATGGTCTCGGCGATGGTCAGGCCGTAGATGAAGCCCGAGCACGCGGCGTTCATGTCGAATGCCGCGGCGTTGACCAGGCCCAAACGTCGGCGCAGCATGGCGGCGCAGGTGGGGACCACCTCGTCGGGCGTGATGGTGGAGTAGATGATGAGGTCGATGTCCTCGGGAGCGATCTTGCGCTCGGAATAGCCGCCGTCCGCCCAACCGAGCGCCTGGCGCGCGGCGCCTTCAGCCAGGTCGACGTTGCCCTCGCCGACGCACACGCGGCGCGAGAGGATGCCCGTGCGCGTGGAGATCCATTCGTCGCTGGTGTCCACAAGCTTGGTCAGCTCTTCATTGGGCACGTCAAGTGCCGGCAGCTGCTTGCCGCAGCCGATGATGGTGCAACCCATGATGCTCCTTCGATGTGCGGGGCGATGCGCCCCGAAGATGATGCGTGTCGATTACGTTCGAGTATAGCATCGTGCGTTGCGGCCCCTGCGAATCCCCATGTCATGACCCCTGCCCGCACCGGAATCGATGCGTGGGTGAAGTAAACGCTTGATGTCCTGGGGATGTTCCGGTCGGCGGAGGGGTGGGCGCATGTGCGGATGGGCGGCGATGGCCGGTTATGGGGCGCGCATGGCGAAAGGGCCGATGCCGCCTGGGGAGCGGACCGGGCATCGGCCGTCAGCCCGGTTGACCAGGCTTTCCTTTTAGGCGTTCTTCGTTTTCCCGCGGGGTTTCTTCACCGAGATGTCGGCGGGGATGGAGGGGATGGCGATCATGAAGCACGCCCCGCCCTCGGGGAGGTTGACGGCCTCGACGGTGCCGTCGTGCGCTTCGGCGATGGACTTCACGATGGCAAGGCCCAGGCCCGTGCCGCCCGTGCCGCGCGTGCGGCTTGCGTCGGTGCGGTAGAAACGGTCGAAGAGCAGCTTGGGGTCCACGTCGCCGAAGCCGCAGCCGTCGTCTTTCACGGCGATGATGGAGTTGCCGTTCATACCGAACAGCTCAACGTTGATGTGCCCGCCGGGCTTGATGAAGCGGCTGGCGTTCTCGACCAGGTTGGTGACGGCCTGGCGCAAGCTGTCGGGGTTGCCCAGCACGTCGGGGGCCTCGCCCGAGACGCTCGTGTTCGCCTGGCGATCGTGCAGGATGGGGGACAGCGCGTCGACCACGCTGTTCGCCAGATCGTGCAGGTTCACGCGCTGCATGGTCTCGGGGATGGGGGAGCTTTCTATGCGCTGCAGGGTCAGCAGGTCGTGCGTCAGGCGGCTGAGGCGCTCGCTTTCGTTCACGATGATGCTGCAGAACTTCTCATGCAGCGAGGGCGGCAGGTCGGGGTCGGCGAGCATCTCGGCGTTGCCGCGGATGGCCGTCAGCGGCGTGCGCAGCTCATGCGCGACGTCGCTGATGAACTCGTTTTGGCGGCGCTCCTTGATGGCAAGGTCATGCTGCTGCTGGGTGGTGGTTTGCACGAGGCGCTTGAAGTCGCTGGTCAGCAGGTCGGCCTCGTACATGCGACCGTCGGGCTCGAACGTGACGGGCGCGCCGCTGCGGAACGCTGCCATCTTCTTCGCCAGGTCGCTCAGCGGTTCGGACAGGAAATGGCCGATAAGCAGGCTGATGCAGAAGATGACCACGCTGATAGGGATAAGGACCAGCAGGACCGCTATGGAGGCGTCGTACACGAGCATGTACACGACGGCCGTGACCACCGCAGCGAGCAGGCTGAGCAGCGTGGCCAAGAGCGCGAAATATGTCTGCAGCCGTTTTATAGCTCGAACCTATATCCGTAACCGCGAACCGTTTCCACAAGGCCGGGATCGTAACCGGCTTGCTCGATCTTATCACGCAGGCGCTTGATGTGGGTGTCCACGGTCTTGGTTTCCGTGAGGTATTCCCAGCCCCAGGCGTCGCGCAGCAGCTCTTCGCGCGAAACCACCTTGCCGGCGTTCTTCATAAGGCATGCCATCAGCTCGAACTCGCGGGGCGTCAGATCGATGTCGCCGGCGGGGCCGGTGGCGGTGTGCGCGTCCTCGTCGAGCGTGATGCCGCTGGCGGTGATGGCGTGGCTGTTCGACGTGAGCTCGTTGCCCTGGCTGCGGCGCAGCAGCGCGCGGACGCGGGCGATGAGCTCACGCACGCCGAAGGGCTTGGCCAGGTAGTCGTCGCCGCCGATCTCGAGCCCGACCACCTTGTCAAGCTCGGTGTCGCGCGCCGAGAGGAACAGCACGGGCGCGGACGTCTTGGTGCGCAGGCGGCGGCACAGCTCGTAGCCGTCCATGCCGGGCAGCATGATATCCAGGACGAACAGGTCGTAGTCGTTTTCCTGGGCCATTGCCAGCGCGTCCTCGCCGTTGTCCACGACGTCGGGCTGGAAGCCCTCTTTCTTCAAGGCGTATCCGACGAACTCCGTGATGGAGGGCTCGTCGTCCACGACCAGGATGCGCGAAGGCGTTTCGTTCATGATGTGCCTCATCTTTCCATTGCGAAGGCTGCTTGCGCGGCATGCCGGGCAGCGCCGTTGCCGAGCGCTGGGCGCCGCAAGGTGGCAGCCGTTCCACGTTCTTACGACAACTATACCCGCATCGGCCCGGCAGGTGGCCTTCCCGTCAAAAACACGTTACCTCCCCGGGGCGAAACGATCCGATCCGGACACTTGGGGACGGAGGCTTATCTGTCCGGTCGCCGAGTCGGAGCCCGGGCCCGCGCCAGGGTTCGCCCCGCGCCGGTGCGTCTGCGTTCGAACCCCGCCCGAATCGCCCGATGCGTGCGCTCGGCTGGCGGATTCGGGCGCTTCCCGTGTGCTTGCCGGTCGTCTTGCGGCCTGCTGCTATACTGATGCGCGGAAAAATCGGCCCCATCGCGGAACGCGGCGACGGGGGACATGAGAACGAGGGGAGTGGCGCCATGCTGCTGGCAATAGACGTGGGAAACACTCAGACCGTTTTGGGCGTGTATGAGAACAAGAAGCTGCGCTTTCGCTGGCGCGTGGCCACCAACAAGCTGCACACGTGCGACGAGCTGCGCGTGAAGCTCATCCCGCTGCTCAGCTCCGAGGGCGTCTCGTTCGACAATATCAGCGGCGTGGCGCTGGCGTCGGTGGTCCCGGCGCTCACCGAGGCGTGGTGTCAGGCAACCAAGCAGATGATCGGCGTGCGCGCGGTGGTGTGCACCGCCGAGAACGCCGCCGGGCTGTTCGATGCCGGCGACTATCCCAACCCGCGCGAGATCGGCGCCGACCGCATCGCCGACTGCGTGGCAGCGCGCATGCTGTACGGCTCGCCCGTGGTGGTGGTCGATTTCGGCACCGCCACTAATATGGAAGTGATCGACGGCGACGGCACGTTCGCCGGCGGCATCATCGCGCCCGGCGTGGACACCAGCGCCCGCGCGCTGTTCAGCCATGCCACCAAGCTGGGCGCCATCGAGCTGGTCAACCCGCACACCTCCATCGGCCGCAACACCGCCCAGGCTATGCAGGTGGGCATCGTCTACGGCGAGGCCGATCGTGTAGACGGCCTGGTCAACCGCATCTTCGAGCAGCTCGGCCACAAAGCCGCCGTCGTGGCGACCGGCGGCCTGGCGCGTCGCGTGGCGCCGCTGTCGCGCACCATCACGCACGTGAACCAGGACCTGACGCTCGAAGGCCTTCGCCTGGTGTACGACAACTTCATGGACAACGACGTCACCGGCCTGTACGGCCGCCCCGACGAGGTGCTGGAGTAGGGCGAGCCTCCGCCGGCGCCCCGTCCCGGCTTCGCCCTTTGGCGCCTCGGGAAGCCGCCCGCAAGGCGGTTCCGCCGCCCGCTTCTCCACAATTGCAACAAATTTGGCCGCATTTTCGCCGTTGCCTTGAAATCTAGGTTTCTTAACAGGCGCCTGTCCCATGGCCGACAGGGCTCGCCGCTACAATGACACCTACGTTCATGCGCCCCGCCAAAGGATGGGGCGCGTCCGCATCCAGACGAGAGAGAGGCCCCGACGTGTTGACCGACATCGAAATCGCCCAGGCAGCGACTCCGCAACCCATCAGCGCCATCGCGCAGAAGGCGGGTGTGCCCGAGCAGTACCTGGAGCAGTACGGAACCACGAAGGCTAAGGTGGACTACAACCTGCTGCGCGATGAGCAGCACACGCCGGGCAAGCTGGTGCTCGTGACGGCCATCAACCCCACGCCGGCCGGCGAGGGCAAGACCACCACCACGGTGGGCCTGGCCGACGCGCTGCAGAAGCGCGGCAAGAACCCCGTCGTTGCGCTGCGCGAGCCCAGCCTGGGCCCCGTGTTCGGCATCAAGGGCGGTGCCGCAGGCGGCGGATACGCCCAGGTCATCCCCATGGAGGACATCAACCTGCACTTCACCGGCGACTTCCACGCCATCGGCGCGGCCAACAATCTGCTCGCGGCGCTGCTCGACGCCCACATCCATAACGGCAACGAGCTGGGCATCGACGTCCGCAAGATCACGTGGAAGCGCGTGGTGGACATGAACGACCGCCAGCTGCGCAACATCGTGTGCGGCCTGGGCGGCAGGGCCAACGGCGTGCCTCGCGAGGACGGCTTCGACATCACCGTGGCCAGCGAGATCATGGCGATCTTCTGCCTGGCAACCAGCATCACCGACCTGAAGGAGCGCCTCGGCCGCATCGTGGTCGGCTACACCTTCGACGACCAGCCCGTCACCGCGCACGACCTGCACGCCGAGGGCGCCATGGCCGCGCTGCTCAAGGACGCGCTCAAGCCCAACCTCGTGCAGACGCTCGAGGGCACGCCGGCGTTCGTGCACGGCGGCCCCTTCGCCAACATCGCGCACGGCTGCAACTCCATCATGGCCACGCAAATGGCCCGCGCGCTGGGCGACTACGCCATCACCGAGGCCGGCTTCGGCGCCGACCTGGGCGCGGAGAAGTTCCTGGACATCAAGTGCCGTCTGACCGGCCTGAAGCCCGACGCCGTCGTCGTGGTGGCAACGGTCCGCGCGCTCAAGAACCACGGCGGCGTGGCCAAGGACGCGCTCAACGATGAGAACCTGCAGGCGCTCGAGGCCGGCCTGCCCAACCTGCTGCAGCATGTGGAGAACATCACGAACGTGTACAACCTGCCGTGCGTGGTGGCCATCAATCGCTTCCCCACCGACACCGAGGCCGAGCTGAAACTCGTCGAGGACAAGTGCCGCGAGCTGGGCGTGAACGTGGCCCTGTCCGAGGTGTGGGCCAAGGGCGGCGAGGGTGGTCTGGCGCTGGCCGACGAGGTCGTGCGCCTGTGCGAGAACGGTGACGAGGCCGGCCGCAGCGCCGACACGTTCCAGTTCTCCTACGGCGATGACCTGAGCCTGCGCGAGAAGATCGAGGCCGTTGCCAAGAACGTCTACCGCGCCGACGGCGTCGACTTCGAGGCCAAGGCGGCCAAGGAGCTGGCGAAGCTGGAGAAGCTCGGCTTCGGCGGCATGCCCGTGTGCATGGCCAAGACCCAGTACAGCTTCAGCGACGACCAGACGAAGCTGGGCGCGCCGCGCGGCTTCCGCATCACCGTGCGCGACGTCAAGGTCAGCGCCGGCGCCGGCTTCGTGGTGGCGCT
>OLVT01002098.1_pt1 | contig 14562 bp, 10 predicted proteins | sample 1673241 | NCBI WGS metagenome assembly OLVT01 (sample SAMEA3178936, study PRJEB25190) | human gut metagenome | biome: human gut; feature: human-associated habitat; material: faeces | place: Austria | collected 2013 | reverse complement strand
CAGTGACTAGCTCATCGGAAAGTGATGCAGAATCGAGCGTCTGGCCATTGTCGACAACAAACATGTGGAAATGGTCACGGATCGGGCCTTCCTCTTTAGAAATGCCCGCTTTAACGAGCTCGATATTAGGGAGAATGTACTGTTCATTCTTAAATGTGGTAGTAGAAAGAGCAAGATTGATCGGGTTAATGGAGTCTTCAGGAACATCCGTCAGATAAGAGGCGTTCAAGAGGTCTACAGAATAGCCCTCATCACTCTCAATCCTAAAACCAATCAAGTCGTAGCCGGTTGTATCGATATCAATATCAAGAACGCAAGGATCAGCTTTATCGCCATCAAAAGAATTCGATTTAAGCTCGACAGGATTCAGCTCGCCAGACCTTACTCCATGAACGACAACCCGGCCTCTGCCAAATAAAGCCATATGCAAGACAACGCCGTCAACAGACGCATATTGATTCCATTTGCCAGCAGATAAGCCATTTACATACGTCAGAAAGTCAACGCTTCCATTGATATGAAGTGAATGAATATCGTCATCATACGAAGCATCACCGGAGAGCACACGATAGTAGAGTTCGGGATGCATGGTCGCATGTTTATCGACCCGGATGATTATATTTGCAAGTTTAAAAATCATACGTAATTCCTGTATCTAAAATGACTCCAATGAACGGCATGCGAACCCTGAACTTTAGAGGACGCGATCAGGTCTAAATCAGCCTAGCGCGCCTAGCAGCATTATGATTCGGCACACAGACTCCCCACGAGTCGTCGCCAAGGCAACTAAATCATCGCCGCCCAATCCAGCTTGCGCATCTGCTCCATTGTCGACCGCAAACCATTGTCGATATCATAACGAGCCCTCCACCCTAGACCTCGAGCTTTTGAGCCATCCATAAGGGCCAAAGTAGCTACAGAATAACCCGCTGCTTCCCGAGCATCGGGCAAATCGAAGGCAACATTTACGCCTCCATTTTTAGCAACATGCTCGGCAAGCTCCTTCAAAGCAATATCAGACTCCGGATCGGCAAGATTGTATGCCTCGCCATCTAAACCGAGCAACATCACGTACAGTAGGCCAGACACAACATCCGCAACGTGCAAATAGGAAAACCTTTGCGTCCCTTCGCTTTTGAGCACAACGTCTTTGCCGGCAAGAGATCGACGCATAAACTGGGATAAAGCTTTTGAATCGTCATTCAACAGAGTCGGACCGTAGACGCGAGCGATGCGCGCAATTACGGCCTTAACGTCCCTCTGGGAACGATATGCCTGACACATGGCTTCGCCCAAACGCTTGGATTCGTTATAGCACGCACGCAAAGTATTACAGTCAATATCTCCACAATATTGCTCATCGAAGCGTTCAACGTCACCGCGATTCTGGCCGTAAATCTCAACAGACGAAGCAAACAGTAATCTAGCGCCGCTGTCGGCAGAGAACTCAAGCAGGTTCTGGAGCCCGTCGACGTTCGCACGAATAGTGCCTATTGGATCAGACGAGTACTGACGGGGATGCGTGGAGCTCGCTAGGTGCAAAACAAAGTCAGCTGAACAGGTCGGACGATAGCCAGCGGACGAAACAGAAGCCTCCTCAAACGAAAAGTGGCGCGATTCAAAGTACGGAAGTCTCAGGCGGGCTTTTTCAATACTGCGGCCCAAGGCAAATATATTACAACCTAATTCAGCCGTCTCGTTCTTTCGCATCAGAACGTCAATGAAAAACGCTCCTATCATTCCGGTCGCACCGGAGACAACAACCGTCTTCTCCTTAAGGTCATTCCAAGGAAGATCGAGATTGCATACGGCATCAAGATCGGCAACGTATTCAGTGCAGGCCAATCTATTCATCACGAGCTTCTTTCTCCGCAGCCCATGCGCGGAAGAATTCAAGGTTCTCGGGCGTAGTGAGCTTAATATTCCTGTCAGAACCAGCGGCAAAGTTAAGCCTAACGCCCAGCTGGACCATCATCGTGTTCGTGTAGTTAGACCCGTCAATTCCCACGCCTTTCTCGAAGGCCTCATGATACTTGGAGTCAAGGAGATCGAAACGGTATGCCTGTGGGGTTGAAACACGACGGAGCGTTTCACGCGGAATATACTGCGTGGTGGTGGTTGGGTCCTCCTCATCAATGATAAAAATCTGCTCGTTATAAGGCATACTTGTCACGGCATTCCCGTGACTCTGCGCCACACGAATGACGTCAGTAATAACCTCGGGATCGAGCATCGGCCGCACACCGTCGTGCACGATGCAAATATCATCCTCAGAGAGTTTTCCCTCGAGATTGTACACGCCGTTACGAATAGACTCTTGGCCCGAAGTTCCGCCTTTAACGATCCACTTTAACTTATCGATCTTGTATTGTTTCGCATACGCGACAAGAACCTGTTCCCAGCCATCTAGGCAAACTACCTCAATCGAATCCACAAGCGGATGGTTCTGAAAGGCCTCGAGAGTATAAACAATGACGGGCTTCTCCCCCACATTAATAAACTGCTTAGGAATCTTCTGCCCCATACGCGAGCCAACTCCACCCGCGATAACGATTGCACAAATCGCCATGATGCTCTACTTTCTCTTAAGCGAACCGCTGTCACAAAACACTTAAAGGCCGTTCAATGGCATACAGAGACGAACGGACCACTCGAAATTGCAATCAAAAATCAACTTGTGCATGCGCTAGCCAAGCAGCTGGCGAAGCGCGCCGGCGGTAGCGCCATCAGCAACATCAGTATGTTTAAAATGGGAAGCAATATCATTTGGAAGGTTAAAAGGGTCGCCATAATGCTTCGTTAGCAATTCTATATACTTGCAGGGCGCCTTGATTTGCATTCCCTCAAACTCAAGGTCGATAAGAGGGAATATCTCGTCTAGCGGCGAAACCCAATGGAAATTGTCAACACCAACGGTGTTGTCGATTGACCAGATAACTGCCTTTGCGTCGTTCCTATCACACACAAAACCAGCTGTCTTTTCCTCATTTATCGCATTCGAAAATAAAGAATCAACGATGCCCATATTGGGGTCAGTGGCAGGAACGCACGACTTATCGATCCAAGACGAAAGACAAGAGTCATTGCGCATGCGTTCGACCATTGCCTCACGAATTTGAAGTTGTTGGTCGTAGATCTCAACATTGTCGGTTGACGCCCAGTCAAAAATAAAAATGTCCAAGAATAGAGGGATAGATTCGTCCGCGTATTGGAATCTCACCTGACGGCACTGGACAAATCCATCAAAAGCAACTGAGACGCGGAATCGGTCGTTAGATTGGACCAGGCCTATCAAACGCTCGATATCCTCACGCAGCATTCCAAGATCGATGTCGTCATCCCAAGGAATAAAACCACTATGGCGCGCCGCCCCAAGCAAAGTTCCACAGGTAGCGAAATATGGGATGTCATTATCCCTACACAGGGAGTCAAAGTCAGCCAGCAACTTAGCCGATCCAAGCTGAAGCAGCCTCAAGCTGCCCGTGGCAGCAGGAAGCGATTTAAAGAAGCGCTTTTTGGCATCAATCAGCGCCTCCCCCTCCTTGCGATATTCTTCCCATGCAAAGAGCATGGCCTTCTCGTCGTGGGATTTAAAATCGTCCCTCAGAGCTTTAACCTCATTCAGAAGCTGGACACTTACATCCCAATGCAGCTCATCGTGAATTCCGCGTGCCTCAGAAGCCGATAGCATGTTTGCCTTAATGTCTTCAACGTCCTTCGAAAGCAATGCGAAGCGCGATAAAGAAACAGGCAGTAGTTTCTTTACAAAATTCTTCATGTCTAAAACAACCTCATTACCAATTAGCAATCGGAAGTAGAGTTAATTAACCGCGTCCAGTCAACTTATAAATAAGACGTTGAGCAGAGACATACGCCTTGGACTCAGCAATTCTATGGGCAAGCCTCTCAACAGCGACCACTCGCTTCTTTCGATCGCCGTATAAAGGCAGCAGATAATAATAGGGCTCATCGTATGCAGAGCACTCCTTTATCAACCCATGGTTGATGGAGGCTTGAATAGCAACGAGCTGTTCATATACTCCCGGATCCTTAATCTGTTTTAAAATGGCATCTGAGTAGTCGCGGTTAAAGCGATTGACAATCGTCACGTATAGCTCACGCATTTTCAGCCCATCAGCAATAGCAAGATTGTGACCCATGCCCCAAAGCATGTCTCTGACCCTACCAACAGTCCATTCGGTCTCTTTGTAGCCGACCCTATAGTGATACACGTCAACCGGAACGACCTTGCAGCAGCCCGCCTTCTCCACTGCGCGCAAGAAAAAGACGGGGTCTTCATACCAATTCAGTTGAGGGAAACGAACCTTACCGTCGACAAACAAGGACGAGTCGTACATAAAACGAATCCAACCGTAGTCAGTCCAAATCTGCTCGAGAGGCACTTCGCGCTCGCAAGAAACATGATAGAAAGACTCATCAAATGAAAAATCAGACTTAATCTTTCCAGACGGCTTAAGCAATGAAAGAGAGCCGCCACAAATTAAAGCCCCCGACCTATCCATGGCATCGATCAAATCGAAAAACACATGGTCAGTGGCATATTTGTCATCGGGATCGATGAAAATAAGGCGCTTGCCCCTAGCAAGCTCAATACCTCTATTACGGGCAGATCCGGCACCACAATTAAACTGACTCAAGACACGGACACGCGAGTCACGAGATGCGACCTCTTCCAAGAGGTCCAAAGAGCCATCGATTGAGCCATCGTTAACAAGTAACACTTCGAAATCTTTAAAAGACTGTTGAAGCACGGAATCCAGGCACTCTTCAAGATATTTACTAACATTGTATACGGGAACGACTACGGACAAGAACGGCAAATTATCCGAGTAGGCATGAGGAGTAAACAGTGCATCGACGCTTTCCATAGAGTAGTATTCTTCGCGCAAACGGCAGGCCTGGTCCCAATCGAGAGCCGAATACCCCTTGCGAACCGAAGACCACACGGAAAGGAGCTGCCCGTAAAGCAACCGTACCTTTTCATAGGGCTCAGACATGTCAAACAAGCAGCATGCCATTTCTTTTGCATCGTCTATGGCAATGTCGAAAGCCCCAGCCCCGCCTTCAGGCGCACAAGGAGAACAAAGCATAGTCGCCCAATTAGCCGGGAACTGCTTAATTTGATTTAGATCAAGCTTCGCAATTGCACACAACGCAGCCGTTACAAGCGTAGAAGAACCCTCGACCCGCAGCTCAACGTCTCGAAGGGCATAGTTCTTACCATCAGTCGAATAGACATCTTCGCCATCAGCGGTGGCAGCAAGATCGTCAAAACTGGCGTCGCTCGCACCAAGGGCAACAATAGAAATGCTCCCGCCACGACATGCAGTCACATCACAATGGCCCAGAAGACGATGCTGAAGAACGTCAGCGTCGCTACGGAGCCTGCCCATTCCTTCGAATTCATTTTTAAGCTCAAAAACAATAGATTCAGACTCAGGCGAGACAACAAACACCTCGTCGTCATTTGATAATTTATCGAGCAAATTACGGACAGAGGTTTTTGCGTCAGCAACTGAAAGAGCGTTACAACAAACCAAGATGGATCGACTAGGCTCAGTGGACCCATATTGCTCCAAGAAATAAGCCTCAGAATCATTGGTCATTCTATTTAAGCGAGCCAAGGTGCGCGAGTCGAATCGATCGGAATCAATTAGACCCGCTGCTTTAATCTTACTAAATTCCTCGACATATCGGGGATAAAAACGTTGTTGCAGCTCAGGAGCAAGACGATTTAGATTCCAGAGATAGCCCTCGTATTGTTGGCGGGGAATCCAGTACTTAATAATCTGAAATTTATCGTGGTCTCGTTTGGCGTAATCCCAAACCTCAGCGTATTCATCACACACGCAAAAGAGTTTATTCTGATTCTTTACAGAAGAGTTGGCGTTATCGATGCGGTAATGGAGATATCCATCTTTAAGCAGCTTGACTCTGTCTGCTGCATAAAATGCCTTGAAATAGAAAGCCGTATCCTGGAACGAAGCCCCTGGCGTAGGCAGGAAACGCACTTCTTCCTTATCGATCATCGATTTTTTATAAATGCTTGTCCAAATTGCAGGCTGACACATAAAGACGCGCGGATTATCGATTGGATGAAAAACCTTGTCGTACGAACCGCAGGCAGCAAGATTTTCGACCAGATAATCGCACGACGAGTCCTCTCCCGTACGATGGGCATAGTAATTTGAACGAACGATGTCGAGATCATTTTTAGCCGCTTCTTTATAAAGCGTTTCGAACATATTGAGGGAAGCAAAGTCGTCGGACTCAACGATTCCGATATACTCGCCACGAGCAAGTTCAATGCCTTTGTTCATCGAATCGCCGTACCCGCTATTGGGCTTATCGATTACTACGATACGCTCATCTCGTCGCTCATATTCGCGAATAATCGACAAGGATGAATCGGTTGATCCGTCATTGATGCAGATGATTTCAATTTCACGCAGGGTCTGATTTACCAGACTATCAAGACACTCACGCAAGTAGCGCTCAACATTGCAAATCGGCACCAAAATCGAAACTTTAGGATTTTTCAACATAGACCACCGTTAACGTAACGAATAATACGGGTCTAATACTATCATCCACTTCGTATAATTAGATAAAACCCATTGTCCGAGAAGCTCATAAAGGAGAATCCCTTTGTTTCCTCTAACAGCGTTCCTCATTGCACTTGCAGTCCTCTATCTTCCTGGCTGCATCATTTGGAACAACCGCTTTAACAACCCAGCGGCGACTGCCGCAGCGGCACCCCCGACGAGTATATTTATATATGTGTTAGTTGGCATCTTATGTTCAAAATTGCATATTGTCATCTCAGCGATTAGTATATTTACTATCACAGTTTTACTCTCAATTGGCATCTCTCTATGCTTGCTGATTGTTTCAAAGACCAGGAGGGCAAATCCTTCCATAGCTAAGATTAATGGACAGGATTTCATACCTCTATTAATTTGCGTAAGTACCGGCTTCGTCTTTGCCTTTTGGTTCTTTTCACACTCTTTGGCAGACTGGTCCCATTTAACGCAATCCGAAGATAACATTCGTCACTATGCCTACATACGCAGCCTTCTCAACTCAACGGATTGGTCGACACTAAACGTATCTATGTATGGAATAGGCACTTCGCAATCGATCAACCCCTATTTATCCCAGACCGGAGGGTTTTATCCCCTTGGATGGCATATCCCGGCCTCTATAACCTGCGCACTGGCATCGACTAGCATAGGAATTGGGACAAATGTAGTTAATTTCACTCTTATCGGCATTTCGCTGCCCATAGGATCTTATTACTTAATTAGCCAAGTATTTCCAAATGAATCCAAGCTGCGAGTCGCCACCGGAGCCATCGTTTCTCTGGTTTTACCGGCATCACCCTGGGTGCTGCTCGCAGTATGGCCTCTATTTCCAAATCTCGCCACAATGTGCCTTGTCCCAGCTGCAGCCGCCTTATTTATCGATGCGACAACTGCTTCAAGCGCTTATAGGCCAACCAAAATCGCCGGTTTTGTTCTGTGCTGCGGAGGAATAAGCGTCACGCAGCCCAACGGCATTTTCATGTGTGCCGTATTTCTTATTCCCTATACCGTATGGATCTGCTCCAAGCATGGCTGTGAAACGAAAATTGCAAATAGGATCGGAATAAAAAAGGCGAGATTAATTACCGGTTCCATTGCAACCATTTCTATCTCATTGATATGGATTGCTTTATATAAATTACCATCTTTTCAGGGCGTAGTTTCATATTATTGGAGCCCGATAAGCACTATTTGGCAATCGATGGCTGACTGTCTTTTTATAGCTTATCCAATTCAACCGGCAAGTGTCTTTATGGCATTGCTGTGCGCGGCAGGACTTTTACAGTTACTGCAAAAAAACCAATATTGGCCAGTTGTTTCATGCTTATTAGCAATCGTTCTATATGTCGTTGCTGCAGGTTTTGGCGACAACGTCATTAAACATGTGCTGACAGGTTTTTGGTACACCGACCCGTACAGAGTAGCGGCGATGCTAGCCTTCTGTTCCATTCCCATGGCATATTCGGGATTCACCCTGCTCTTGAAGACATTTAAGGCGATAGCTAATCGGTTTGTCATGGGAAGCAAGTCTTACTTCGTCAGCATCGCCGCGGTCATCACGATCTTTATTGTGTTTGCCCTACCTTCTTTTGCCATCCGAGGTGTCGCGGAAATTACCACTCCTTATTCGACCATGACCGCAAACATGAGGGGATTTACAAGGGTTGATGAAGGAGCAATTCTAACTGAGTCCAAAATTGAATTCTTGAAAAAAGTCGCTACGATCACTGGTCCGAATGCCGTAATCGCTAACACCCCATACGATGGAAGCTGCTTTGCAAAAGGCATTGCTAACCTTAATCTACTATTCTGCAACGATGAAAACTATACCGAATTAACCACGAGCAGCTGGGCCATTGATCTTCGGTCGAACCTTTGCAACTACGTGAGTTCAAGTTCAACAAAGAAAAACGTCCGCGACAAGGATGTTCAGTATGTGCTCAGTCTTGAGGAAGACGAGGGGACCATGAAAGCATGGTATCCGGCTTTTGAGCAGTCACGTTGGACGGGAATTCTCTCGATTAGCGAAGCAACGCCAGGTTTCGAATTGATCTTACAAACAGGGGATATGGCACTATATAAAATCATTAATTAGCAAAGCACGCCATAAGACGTTACAACGAAAAGATTTATACCGATCGATTCAAAAGGCTACAAGCACTATACAGTCGAAAGGGCAGACCGTACTCATGTGGGCATCTTTTATAGCTGCTTTTCTTTGCGGCATTTTAACAATAATTGTTCCGGGCTACTTCATCGGAAGAACCTTATTTAGTAACCCTTTACAAGCAATCGCTTTCTCGCCGGCAGCATCTGTTGCACTATTCATAGTTGTGGGTTTAATTGCATATCCAATTAGCATGTCTGCGCTCCATATTTATTTGCTAGTTTTATTGCTTAGTCTCACGCTATTCATGCTATTTAGAAGAAACAGATCGGCACTGAATACCAGCCAGTATTTAACTCTATCAACTTATGTACTTGTGGGTACAGCCCTGACGGTCTTAATATTCCTTCGAAATATAGACGGGCCGACATCTTATTCGGTGCAGACCGATACAACTTTCCATTTGTCGTGCGCAAATGCCATGCTCGATTCGGGCAGGTATTCGATTCTACACGCCTCCGAATACCCAGACTTAATGAACGCAGGAGAGGGCATATTCTATCCCGCTGCTTGGCACATCATTACCGCCGTTGCAGGCGGACTATCAAACACCAATATCATCGTTGCACACAATGCGATTAATTTCATTATCTGCGCATTTGTGTACCCCCTCTCAACATGGCTTTTTCTTTCTTCCGTTTTTAAAAACGAGCAGGGTCTCATTTTTGCAGGCGGAGTTACATGTAGCCTATTTTCCTATTTTCCTTGGGCTTTTTTGATTGTGGGGCAATTCGATTCTAATTTACTATCAAACGCGCTATTACCAGGGTTTCTCTTTACGTTCTATCAATTAATTACAAGCATTTACCTTTCAAACAAAGGTTCAATCGAAAAGTCAAAAGCAAATACACTGTCTTCCACACCAAGCGCGATAATTATATTGTTTATATCATTCATTGCTCTTGTAGGGTCACAGACTAATGCGGTTTTCTCTGCTGGCGTAATTTGCATCCCATTAATCATCCAGTTTTCGTGGAAAACAGCGGGGCACTATTCCGAAAGAATCGACCTACGCTTTTTAGCCTCGGCTCTAGTACTTGGACTAATTATCGGCCTCTGGCTATTAGTGTATTCCCTACCTTTTATCCAGCCTATCGTCAGCGTATATAGAGAGCCAATCGCAACGCCAGTAGAGGCCATTAAGAACATTCTTCTATTAAAATTCGGACAGTCCGTCAATGCGCAACCCATACTTGGACTATTAGTGGGCATTGGATTTGTAATTGCCTTCGCAAGCACTAGATATCGATGGATGTCTCTATCATATATATTAGTTGCCATGCTAGCGTTCGCATGCATGACATTGAACCATCCGCTTCGTCAGCTTATCTGCGGCTTCTGGTACTCAGGAATTATCAGACTAGATGGAGTGCTCGCGATAGCCGCCACGCCGCTCGCCGCAATCGGGCTATGCAAAAGTATTAATTTAATATTTCGACCTTTATTTAATCGTGACAAAATAGGGTCTGTTGATTTATTGATACCTGTGTTCGTCCTATTCATGGCCGTCCTCATGGTTTTCGCTTACCCAAAAACCATTTCATACAGCAAAAATAACTACAAATATCTCTGTGAGCAGATACAAGTCAACTACTCGTTAACATCGGGAGTTTCAATCTCGCCCGAAGAAAGGCGATTTGTTGACAAAGTAAAACAAATCGTTGGAAATGAGACTGTAATCAATATCCCCTCAGACGGGAGCATATGGCTTTATGCATCTGACAACATAAATGTGATCTCTCGTCAATTTTACTCTACGCCTTATAAGGAATACGAGCTGTTTAAAGCATCACTTTATGAGGCTTCAAAAAACAATGACGTCTTAGAGGCAATACAGAAAACTGACGCTCGTTATGTGCTTATACTTGATGAGACCGTAAATGTTGGTTACTTTGATTCAAATGAATGGAAGGGCATTCTTAACATCACTGAGGAAACCCCTGGATTCACTTGCCTGATCTCTGAAGGCGAAATGCGACTGTATTTAATAGATTACTGATGTTTAAATATTAGTAATCGCATAATTGCAAAGTCATTGCCTTGGATAATTAACAAAATTATCCAAGGCAATGACGCACCCTAATCATTGCGATTAAAATCACTATTGGAAGATTTGGAATCAATGCTATTCCAATGTAAAGCAGCTGCCTGCACAAGAGAATTCAATCGCTCCTCCTGCTTAGCGAGTCTTACAGAAATGGTGAAATCACGTACGACTAAAACGGCTATCACGTATAGAAAAACGAAATTCGAGGCAGACATAAACCCCAAAAGGCCGGCGATACGCACCGCTATATCAGGAAATACACCGAGTAGAACAAAGCTAGTACTAAACAAAAGCCAAAACAATGAATCCAGAACCTGCATTTGCGCTTTCTTCAATTTCCGGATAACGAAATAAAAGACAACAAATGCAAAAAAAACCAAAAGTACGCGAAGTGTAAATGACACAACAATCACCTAAACCATTGAACTATCAGCAGCGTAGCAAACACTCTAAGCATATACTGCATTGACTTAATGGGATTTAAGTAACTCTCTCCACCTTGGCGTTCACGCATTGAAACCTGAACTTCGGAGACCGAGTATCCTTGTTTTAAAAACAAAGCGATTGATTCGGGTTCGGGATTGAGAGTGTTGTCGTAATAGTATCTTTCAAGCACGGGACGGCTAAATAATCTGAAGCCCGAGGTCGGATCGCTGATGCGATGCCCTGTCAGCATCTTGATTAGCACTGTTATCATGCGCGAGCCTAGCATACGCATCGATTTATCTTTGCGAATAGTAAGAAACCTGGAACCAATAACGATATCGGATCCAGCGCGTTCCGCTTTCTCAACAAGAGAAGCCAAATACTCCGGGCGATGTTGTCCGTCAGCATCAAACTGAATCATATAGTCGTATCCATGATCAACGGCATATCGAACTGCAGTCTGAAAACCAACTGAAAGGCCGCAATTAATTGGCATGGTAATGACCTTGCAGCGTAACGAGTCGCAAATCTCGCCCGTTCGATCTCGAGAGCCGTCATTGATAATAATGAAGTCAAACTCTGGCGCAATCGAGCGGAGCTCTTTCACCGTGCCTTCAATGCACTCCTCTTCGTTATATGCAGGAATTGCAACAAGCACATTCGATTTAGACGACAATCGAGCACCATTCTCTCGTGGTAAATCAGTAGAACCTGAACAGCCATTCAATATATCTTATAAGTAGCTGAATCATACGCTTATTATATATTCACTCCTATCGCATTGGCATATACGATAAGAAACAAACGGGCATAGCCCATTCATGCAACAATCGTCCTTTACCGTTGAGATAAGGAATTCAAATGAAAGCGACAATTATCGTCCCAGTCTATAACGTTGAAAAGTACCTTAGTCGCTGTCTCGATAGTCTCGTTCACCAGACTATCTCTGATTATGAAGTTCTCTGCGTAAATGATTGCAGTCCCGATAATAGCGATCTCATTCTCGCGGAATACCAAGAGAAATACCCCTCAAGAATTCGAGTTATAAATAATGAGTGCAATTTAGGACTTGGACGAACAAGGGAAAGAGCCCTCGAGCATGTTTGCAGTGAATATGTCTTCTTTGTAGATAGCGACGACTATGTCGCTCCCAATTATATCGAAACTTATCTTCAAGCAGCCGATGATGGCGACTACGACATCATCGCAGGAGGTTTCATAAGGGATATTGATGGCAAACTGAAAAGGCATCGCATATCAAACAGCGTATGGAGTACGACAACTTATGCGATTGCATGCGCAAAACTTTTTAAAAAGTCCTTTATCGAAGAAAACAAACTGGGCTTTACTGGTGTCCCTTGCGGTGAGGATATTTACTTTAGCCTCTGTGCCTTTTACTGCAACGCAAAAGTGAAAATCATTCCATACGAGGGCTATTATTACTACTTCAATCGCCAATCCATCACTGGTTCAATGAACTACAAGAAAAATCATGAGCAAATCATGGCGGAAATGTTTGATCTTTTCCTTCAGAGCCACGATCTCTCAAAACTTCCGAAAAGCAGATTCGATGTTATTGAATACACCTATTTAGCAAACATGATCAATGCCTTGGTTGTTTTTAATAGGGGTTGCGGACCAAAGCTAATGAGATCAAAGTATTCTTTTGTGTTTTCACATGCAAGAAAGAATTTCCCGAACTATCTAAAAAATCCTCACATAGGAATTCTAAAACCAAAAGGCCAGACATTAAAAATTCGCCTAGGTGTAGGGGTGATGCTGGGATTGCAGAAGTTACACCTTGACTGGCCTGTATACTACATTATTTCTAAGCTGTAATTCCCCCTAATAACACCAGCCACTTAACACAAAGGATAACTATGCGACGAATATTAATTGTCAGCGCATACTACTCCCCTCACATGGGAGGAGTGGAACGGTACACTGAAAATCTCGCCAAAAAATTGACTGAGCTTGGCAACGAAGTTGTTATACTCACTTCTTCCAATTCAGAACGAAGCTACGGAATCACTAGTGACAACGGCATCTCTTTAATCGAGGTACCCTCGTTGTCTCTAATGAATGACAGATTTCCTGTTATCAAACCTATACCAAGCACATACCGGATTTTTAATCAGATAATGAAACTGTCCATTAGCGACATCATTATCAACACTCGCTATTATCCAATCTGTCTTCTTGCATGCAGGATTGCTGCAAAGAAGCACATACGGCCAGTTTTAATTGATCATAGCTCTGGATACTTGTCTACAGAGATAAGTCCAATGGGTTATCTCATGCGATTATATGAAGGAATGTCAACAAAAATCATTTCTAGAAGCAAGCCGGTTGCCTGCGCAGTTTCGAATCGAAGTTTACAGTGGATAAAAAGCTTGGGGTTTTCACCCCATTCCGTAATACCCAACTCGATTGATGCTGATGCATACTGCTCATCTGCATCAAATAGAGACTGGAATTCTGAGCTTAATATATCTCCCGACGCATTTGTTGTTGCATATGCCGGTCGCCTGATTGAAGAAAAAGGCGTTATGAAGGCAATAGAAGCAATCGACGGCATTCACGGCAAAAACATTCATTTGATTATTGCGGGCAGTGGCCCATTAAATACAGCGGTGTCCAACGCGCAAAATGAAAGAATCCATTTTGTCGGAAGATTAAATGAACCTGACATGTCATCCTTACTACGCTATGCTAGCTGTTTTCTTATGCCTAGTGAATATCCAGAGGGCATGCCAACCGTTCTTCTTGAGGCTGCAGCTCAAAAATGCGCAATCGTAGTTAGTAATTGCGCAGGCGCATCCGATATCATTCCCGAAAGCAATTTCGGTACAGTTTTGCAAGACTGTGCAATTGACTCTATTCAAAAGGCTGTCCTTGTATATTTCGAAAACCCGGATTTACTTATTGAGCACTCTCATAATGTTCATAATCTAGTCTGTTCGCGATTCACATGGAGTCAGACTGCCTTGAGTCTATGCACGAATGTCCTAGATACGCTGTCTACCAACAATAATTGAGGGCATCAGGCGGCAATTTAATCCCCCGTTGCCCTCAACCCATCAAAACCATGATACTTTAGGGCCCACTACTGCCCCTGTGCCCTGTAGCGGGCCTCGGTGGCCTCCTTGGCTGGGCGCCACCAGGACTCGTTCTCGACGTACCAGTCGATGGTGGCCCTCAGGCCCTCGACGAAGTCGGTGTGCGCCGGCCTCCAGCCGAGCTCGCGCTGCAACTTCGTGCTGTCGATGGCGTAGCGGCGGTCGTGGCCGGGGCGGTCGGCGACCCAGTCGAAGTCC
>OLVT01002096.1_pt1 | contig 14582 bp, 10 predicted proteins | sample 1673241 | NCBI WGS metagenome assembly OLVT01 (sample SAMEA3178936, study PRJEB25190) | human gut metagenome | biome: human gut; feature: human-associated habitat; material: faeces | place: Austria | collected 2013 | reverse complement strand
GCTAAGACGACGCCCTCTCACGGCGTAAACCCGGGTTCGATTCCCGGTCAGGTCATGAAAAAAGCAAGCAGATGAAACTGCTTGCTTTTTTGTTGTTCTATTCTTCACCGTTTCTTGCGCATTATTTTATTTCCATGCGCGTCCTTGTTTCTGCATCAATCAGGCTGCGCAGGGCTTCCAGCCGTTCATCCTGCTCAAAGTATTCCTTTCCGTATTCCAGATTAAATCCATAGTCAAACCCGGCAGGATTTCTTCCCTGGCTGTGCTGGATAATGGTTTCCGCCTTATCCAGGGCTTTTACAAATCTGGCTTCCGGGGTAATGCCCTGACTGTATTCCTCCCACAGCCCGGACACCTCCCCTTCCTCTCCTTTTGGCAAAAAACCGCATATCCGCTGTACATCTTCCCTTTCCTGGTTCAGTTTATCACCGGCATCCGGCCGCAATGCTGCCGATATGTCTCCGCTGTACCGTTCCCCCAGGTCGTGAACAAGGCACATCATCAGTACTTTCTCCCTGTCCAGTTCCGGAAATTCCCTGCACATCACCCCGGCAAACAGAGCCAGGCGCCAGGAGTGCTCCGCAGTGCTCTCCTGCCGTCCCTCAGCAGTCCAGGCAGTGCGCAGAGTGGACTTAAGGCCCTCAGCCTCCTTTATGAAATCTGTGTATGCTTCCACTTCACTCCCCTTGTTACTGCCAATCCTCATAATATCCTCTCGTTCCTATCCCTAATACAGATTTTTTACCTTAAATTCCTTTTCCAGTTCCCTTCTCTGGTCCTTCTTGGCAATGTCTGCCCGCTTGTCGTAGAGCTTCTTACCACGGGCCAGACCCACCTCTACCTTCACCAGACTGCCTTTAAAATAAACCTGGAGAGGCACCAGGGTATAGCCCTTCTCCGCAATCTTGCCGTTCAGCTTCATGATTTCGTATTTATGCAGCAAAAGCCTTCTGACACGCAGAGGATCTTTATTGAAAATATTTCCCTTCTCATAGGGGCTGATGTGCATACCGCACACATACACCTCACCTCTGTCAATCTTCACAAAGGCTTCCTTAACGCTGCATTTTCCCATGCGAATGGATTTTACCTCCGTGCCAAAGAGCTCGATGCCCGCCTCGTATTTCTCATCAATGAAATAATCATGGTATGCCTTCTTATTGTTCGCAACCAGTTTAATACTTTCCTTCCCCATGGTGTTTCCCTTTCTTTCCAGTCATAATTGCATGTATGACTTACAGCCTTACACGGAAGCTCCCTTACCCGCGCTCCTGTCCCAGTCTCTGGGCAGGATAAAATCCACTGTCCTAAGCAGACGGTCCGTGGACGCCACCTGGACCCGTATGGGCTGGCCCAGCTTAAATGTTTTCCTGGTCATCTCTCCCACCAGTTCGTAATGCTGTTCATCAAATATATAATAATCATCCCTCAGCTCGCTTATGCGGACCAGTCCTTCCACCGTGTTGGGAAGCTCCACATACAGCCCCCAGTTGGTGACGCCTGATATTACGCCGTCAAACTCCTGCCCGATAAATCTGGACATATACTCGCACTTTTTAAGCTTGTCCGTCTCACGCTCCGCTTCCTCTGCACGGCGCTCCAGAGCCGATGTCTGCATGGCGACCCCAGGCAGTATGGCTTCGTAATGGCCGGCCCTCTTGTCTCCCAGTCCGCCCTTCAGGCTTTCCTTTATAATACGGTGAATCTGGAGGTCCGGATATCTTCGGATGGGCGAAGTAAAATGTGTGTAATACCTGGCAGCCAGGCCAAAATGGCCGGAGCACAGGGTGGTGTACTTTGCCTGCTTCATGGAGCGCAGGGTCAGCCTGGAAAGAAGCACCTCCTCAGGCGTTCCCTCTATCTTATCCAAAAGCTTTTGTAATTCCTTGGGATGAATCTCCCCCTGCTGAAGCCGGATGAAATATCCAAAATTATGGATAAAGGTTCCCAGCTGCTTCATCTTCTCCGGATCCGGATTGTCATGGGTTCTGTAGAGGAAGGGCAGGGATTGCCAGAAGTAATCCTCCGCCACAGTCTCATTGGCTGCCAGCATGAAATCCTCTATGATTTTTGTGGCAGCATTGCGCTCATATGGTTTGATCTCCAGGGGCTTTCCCTGGGCATCCAGGATAATCTTGCTCTCCGGAAAGTCAAAGTCAATGGCTCCCCTTTTCTTCCGCTTTTCCCTGAGTATGTCAGATACCTCTTTCATCAGCATGAACATGGGCACAAACCCCTCATACTCAGCCATGACAGCTTCGTCCCCGTCCGTAACAATGGCATTCACCGCCGTGTATGTCATTCGACGGTCCACATGAATCACTGTCTCCGCGATTTTGTGGTCCAGCACGTTTCCCTGGTCATCCAGTTCCATGATGCAGCTTAAGGCCAGGCGGTCTGTGCCAGCGTTAAGGGAACAGATTCCATTGGACAGCTTATGGGGCAGCATGGGAATCACCCTGTCCACCAGATAAACGCTGGTGCCCCGCTTTAATGCCTCCTTGTCCAACGGACGGCCTTCTTTTACATAATGGCTCACATCCGCAATGTGAACTCCCAGGATATAACCTCCCTGTCCGTTCCTGCACAGGGTTACTGCATCGTCCAGGTCCTTGGCGTCCTCGCCGTCAATGGTGACCGTACGCAGTCCCCGTAAATCCAGGCGGCCGGCCAAATCACCGGTCCAGTCTGCCGGCGATGTCAAATCACCAATGCCGTAAGGTCCGTCCCAGGTTTCCTCATCCCTTGTCATACCAGGCACAGCCACTTCATCCGGACACCCTTCCACCTCGTCCATGACCTCCGGCGGAAACTCCTCCGGCAGTCCATAGGCCCTTACAATGGACAGTATGTCTGTTCCCGGATCATTGACATGGCCCAGAATCTCCGTCACTACACCCTCCGGCTTATGGTTCGCGTCTCCAAACTCCTTAATCCGCGCCACCACCTTATGCCCGGTGACAGCACCCATATCGCAGCCCTGGGGAATGAAAATATCCTTGGAAATCTTCTGGTTATCCGGAATCACAAACCCGAAGCCCTTGCTTTTCTGGTAATACCCAACCACCTCTTTGTTGGCATGTTCCAGCACTTTAAGCACCGAGCCTTCAGCCCTCCGGCCGCCTCCCCGGTCCTGGGATTCCACCACAATCTGGACCCTGTCCCCGTGAAGGGCCGCTCCTGTCCTGTCCTCAGGGATAAACACATCCTGCTCCATGCCTTCCACGGTCACAAAACCAAACCCCTTGGGATGTCCGCAAAATATACCGTTGACAGAAAAAACTTCCGGTTTCCCATATTTTCCCTTCTTGGAAATTCCGATTCTGCCCTCAGATACCAGATAGTCCAATACCTGTGTCAGTTCATCTCTCTGTGATTTGGGAATGCCTAAAAGCATGGCCAGTTCCTTTGCCTTCATGGGCACGTAGGACTTGTCGTTCATCACCTCTTCCAGCATCTTTGCCTTCTGTTCCAATATTTCTTTTTCCATATAACCTCTTTCTTATAAATGTCCTGCCTGTACGAAAACAGGTCAAAACCCGCCTGAATGAAATAAAACACCCTTATATGAATACAAGGGTGTTTTCGTCACTTATCCTTCTGTTATCTTAATTACCCCATGACCTTAAGCAGCACGTTCAGGGCAATGGTAATGAGCATGAATGCAATGGCTCCATACCTGGTAAAGTGCTCCAGCGCACCTTCCATGGAACGGCCTCTGTTCTTACTCCAGTAACTGTCTGTGGAGATTCCGCCAATTGCGCTCCCCAGTCCGTTGGACTTACCTTCCTGCATCAGGATAACCACTGATATTGCAACACCAAGAATTACATATATGATTGACAAAATAACATGTATTACTGACATCCGCCTGCACCTCTTCATTTTCTTATAGTCAAACAAAAATATTTTACCATACTTTGTCCTAAAACACAACCTGTTTTCCTATATTTTTATAGGCAAGACATTGCAGGAGCTTTATTCAGGCATCGCATTTAAACCGCCTGGGAACAAATCATGGAAAGGCTGCCCTCAAAGATAACATCCCCGAATCCGGCAGGCACAATAAAATGCTGTCCCTTTGATACCGGGATGCCGTTTACACTTCCCTCTCCGTCCAGAATACTCACATTGGCAAAGCTGTCCCCATAATTCTCCGTCCAGCAGCCTGTCATGTCTGTCTTGTCCACAGTATAGTAAGCGCAGGTCACAAGATGTTCTTTTCTACCGCTGTCCGTCTCCTTCACAACTGCCGGCATTGCATTTTGGTCCTCCTTAAAAGGCGCTTCTATCACATCAATGCTCTCCTTTATATGGAGCTGCCTGGGCTTCCCGCCGGACAGCCTGTCGTAGTCATAAACGCGGTATGTAATATCACTGCTCTGCTGGGTCTCCAACACCAGGGTGCCGCCCTTTATGGCATGGACGCATCCGGGATTAATCTGAAAAAAGTCTCCCTTACTGACAGGAATTTCCCGTATGAATTCCTTCCAGCGTTTTTCCTCTATCATCTGCTTTACTTCATCCTTATTACCTGCATGGTGCCCAATCACAATGGTGGCATCCGGATCGCAGTCCAGGATATACCAGCATTCTGTCTTGCCCAGAGATCCGTTTTCATGCTCCCCGGCGTAGGCATTATCCGGATGAACCTGTATGCTTAAGTCGTTCCTGGCATCAATAATCTTTACCAGCAATGGAAATTCCTTATGACAGCCTGCCGCAGCCCCAAACCACTCAGGGTGGCTCTCCCACAGGGAGCTTAAGCTCTGTCCTTTCCATGTTCCGCCTGCAATACGGCAATCCCCGTTCTTATGCGCGCTGATAGCCCAGCACTCGCCTGTGCGGCTGCTTGGGATATCGTAACCAAACACATCTTTAAGACGTGTTCCTCCCCAGATGGCCTCCTTAAAAACAGGTTCCATAAATAGTAATTCTCTCATGTCTCTCTCCTTATTTTTCCCCTTTTTGATGCAATCAATGCATCTTCTTACATCATACCCTGCTTTTTCCGGTTGTCAAGATTTAAATGGGACGGGGAAAGGATTTTCCGGACGAATCACCGCCCGGAAGCATCCCCTTTCCCATCTACCGCACTACATCTTCTGCACTGCATCTTCTGCACTGCATCTCCTGCACTGCATCTCCTGCACTGCATCTACCGCACTGCATCTCCTGCACTGCATCTCCTACGCTGCATCTCCTGTCATTGCAGGCCCCTGTGAAGTGCGCAGACAGCACAAATGCGTTTTCCAATCACCTTTTAACCTTCCAGATTTTCCTCAATACGCAGCAACTGATTGTATTTGGCCACGCGGTCAGAACGGCAGGGAGCGCCGGTCTTAATTTGTCCTGCATTGACAGCCACTGCAATATCTGCAATGATGGAATCCTCCGTCTCACCGGAACGGTGGGATATAATGGTGCCGAATCCGGCCCTCTTAGCCATTTCGATAGCCTCAAAGCTTTCAGACAGCGTACCTATCTGATTCACCTTCACCAGAATGGCGTTTCCTGTTCCCAGCTCAATGCCCTTTGACAGCCGTTTCGTATTGGTGACGAACAAATCATCTCCTACCAGCTGAATACGTCCTCCCAGTTCCTTGGTCAGCATTTTCCAGCCCTCCCAGTCCTCCTCCTGGAGTCCGTCCTCTATGGAACAGATGGGGAACGCATCTACAAGACGGCGGTAGTAATCCACCATCTCCTGTGCGCTGCGCCGGATTTCCTTTCCCGCCATGCGGCTTTCTCCCGGGAACAGGTACATGCCGCTGGCTTCATCATAGAGTTCACTGGACGCCGCATCAATGGCAATCTTCATATCGGTTCCCGGCTTCAGTCCGTTCTTTTCCATGGCTCTCACCAGAAATTCAAGCACAGCCTCGGAGTCCTTAAGGTCCGGCGCAAATCCGCCCTCATCCCCTACTCCTGTGCTGTAGCCTTCTTCTTTAAGAAGCTTCTTTAAGGTGTGATAGACCTCCGCACACATCCTCAGACGCTCCGCAAAACAGCAGGCCCCGAACGGCATAATCATGAATTCCTGCAAATCAACTGTATTGTCCGCGTGTTTTCCTCCGTTTAGAATGTTCATCATGGGAACAGGCAGGACGGATGCATGGATTCCTCCCAGATACCTGTAAAGAGGCATCCGAAGCCCATTTGCAGCAGCCCTGGCCACGGCCATGGACACGCCCAGAATGGCATTGGCCCCCAGCTTTCCCTTGTTCTCTGTTCCATCCGCCTCCAGAAGCAGACGGTCGATGTGTCTCTGGTCCAATGCGCTTTCAAAGAGAACTGCTTCGCTGAGCACAGTATTCACATGCTCCACAGCTCCCCGGACTCCCAGTCCGTTGTACCGATTCCCGCCGTCCCGAAGTTCTACTGCCTCGAATTTTCCGGTGGATGCACCGGAGGGAACGGCCGCCCTGCCGGTGGCGCCTCCTGTCAGGCACACTTCCACCTCCACCGTAGGATTCCCCCTGGAATCCAGTATCTCTCTGCCGGTTACCGCCTCTATCTCCAGTTCGTTTACCATAAAAAAATGACCTCCTCATATCAATCTTATCATTGATATAAGGATAGCCATTTTTTAACATTATATGTATGGAATCAGTCATTTTAGCAGGCTCATCCATCCTTAATTTATCCTGGCTCCATCCGCGCCCACTGTAAATCCATCCGGTGTGACCGCAGATACCAGCATGGCCCCTGACGGGTCGCAGTAATACAGCTTATCTTCCCAGGATATCCAGCCGGTCTTCATATATCCCTCCTGGTCAAAGAAATACCACTTGTAATTGATATACTGCCAGCCGTTTGATGTGTAAGTTCCGTCTCCCTTCTGGTACCACCAGCCCCGGTCATCCCTGAGCCACTGGCCGTTCACCCTGGTCAGGTCTTCCTCTGTAATCTCAATATAGGGAGATTCCTGCCATTCACCGGCATTGTTCCTGGAATCCATGGCCCTGACTTTAAAATAGTAGGTGCCTGCCTTTGGGAACTTGCCGGAAAAATCATAGCTGTTTTCCTTTACCGTATAGGTGGCTCCGATGCCGTCCTCATAAGAATTGCCTCCCCTTCGGCACAGGCGGACCTTATAATTCTTAGCCAGGCTCATATCGTCCCAGTGTGCCACCCCGTTATCTTCATCCCACATCAGACCGCTTACATCCAGATCCTCATCATCCTCGTCCAGCTTATCCAGCCTTACCACCAGGACCATCTCTTCCTTATCATTCTTAGTGGAACTGGATACATACTTGACCGTATCGCCGGAAAATGAAAACGCGCTCTTTCCCGATTTCTTAAAGTAATAATCACTGTCAGCGGAAAGCCATATCTCCACTTTCGGCTTGTCCCCGCCTACCCAGCTGTCGCCCTCATTGACAATATCCACGCTCTCAATGGAACACTCCCCATCCTCCAGGCTCACGTCCACGTTTCCGCCTATTTCTCCTGCCTGGATATCCGATGTGAAATTAAGTTTAATTTTCCCCACTGGTGTCCTTTCCTCTTTTGCAAAGGCTGTAAATGACAGGGTGCAGGCCATAAACAGAGCTGCACCTGCCAGCACGGCATATGCTCCTCTTTTCCTCATTTGAACCTCCTCCTTCCCGCTTGCGTCTGTTTTCCTATTATAGCACATATCATCGGCTTCTGTCATCCTCCGGCACACCAAACTTGTTCCATTTTCATATAGTATAGTATGCCGGGGCGTTAATGGACATCCGGCCTATAATGAAACAGATATACAGGGGGATTGCTTTTGATAACCATTAGTCTTTGTATGATTGTAAAAAATGAGGAGGCTGTTCTGGAACGGCTCCTAAGGACCATGTCCACTGTGGTGGATCAGATTGTTATTATGGATACCGGCTCCACGGACCGGACAAAAGAAATCGCAGCCCGCTATACGGATGAGGTCTACGATTTCCCGTGGACGGATGATTTCGCCGCTGCCAGGAACGCCGTCTGCCAGAAGGCGGTGTCGGACTACTGGATGTGGATGGACGCGGACGATGTAATGGAGCCGGAACAGGCTGCCCGCTTAAAGAAATTGAAGGAAACCCTGGACCCCTCTGTGGATGTGGTGATGATGAAATATCTCACTGGTTTTGACGAAAACGGGAGAACCTCCTTTTCCTATTACAGGGAGCGTATCTTAAAAAACCACAAGGGTTTCCGGTGGCAGGGCCGGGTGCATGAAGCTGTCCCCCCTGCCGGCAATATCCTATACACCGATATTGAGATTCAGCACCGGAAGGAGGGCGCCGGGGATAAGGACCGCAACCTTCGGATATACGAAACCATGCTGAGCCAGGGAGACCCTCTGGAACCCAGACACCAGTTCTACTACGCCAGGGAGCTCTATTACCATGAACGCTATGAAGATGCGGTACGGGTGTTCAGGGCATTCCTGCAGGAACCGGATGGATGGGTGGAAAACAAGATAGACGCCTGTCTCCATCTGGCTCTGTGCGAGGAGCATCTGGGACATACGGAAAAGGCCGTGGAGGCACTTTTAAAAAGCTTCTTATATGACAGTCCCCGCGGTGAAGCCTGCTGTGAACTGGGGCGGATGAAAATGAAGGAAGAAAAATACAGGGAGGCTGCTTATTGGTATACCCAGGCATTATCCTCCCGGCCTGCGGAACAGACAGGCGCTTTTGTCCGAAAGGACTGTTACGGCTTCCTGCCTTCTATTCAGCTGTGTGTATGCTATGACCGTCTGGGCGACCACCCAAGAGCATGGCACTATCACTTGAAGTCACAAAAGCTGAAACCTGAACACCCATCTGTCAGGCAGAACCAGACCTACTTTGAACACAAACTGAAACATCCGGCGGAAGGGCAGCCTTCCGCACTATAAAATAAGGAGAGGTAATTATGTATTTTAATTTTTCCAACGGAATGAATCGAAATGATAATATAGAACAACGCAGACCATGCGGATACCCCGGAAACAACGGTTTTCCAGGTAATGGCGGCTGCCCCGGCGACTATGGTTTCCCAGGTTCCGGAAGATACCCGGAAGATGATTGCCAGGACAGCGACGGCTGTGGCAGCGACAGCACAGCTCAGACAGATAACAGATGCCCAGGTAACGGCGGGTTTCCAGGCGGCGGGTTTCCGGGCTGCTGCCCAGGACCCAGAGGACCACAGGGGCCTGCCGGACCAACAGGCGCTCAGGGACCAATGGGACCCAGAGGATGCCCCGGAGCACAGGGCCCTACCGGACCAACTGGTGCCATGGGGCCTCAGGGCTATGTAGGCCCCACCGGGCCGACCGGACCTCAGGGACCCAGAGGATTCACCGGTGAGACAGGGCCTCAGGGACCCCAGGGACCAATGGGACTTCCCGGACCACAGGGCATAGCCGGCAACACAGGCGCTACCGGAAGCCAGGGACCACAGGGGCCTCAGGGAGTTACCGGACCTGCCGGACCTCAGGGCATCCAGGGACCTCAGGGAGCTACCGGACCTGCCGGACCTCAAGGACCCCAGGGACCACAGGGGCCCCAGGGACCTCAGGGCAGCACCGGAGCCGCAGGGCCTCAGGGACTGACCGGCGCTACCGGACCCATCGGACCGACCGGGCCAACAGGACCTCAGGGAATCCAGGGCATCCAGGGGCCACAGGGACCTCAGGGAGCTACCGGCGTTACCGGACCTCAGGGTATCGCAGGAGCAACCGGGCCGACTGGCACGACCGGGCTGACTGGCGCAACCGGGCCGACTGGTGCAACCGGGCCGACTGGTGTAACCGGACCAACTGGCGCGACCGGGACTGCCGGTATCACAGGGGCCACGGGCGCGACCGGCTTAGCCGGGACCACCGGACCAACTGGTGCGACCGGGCCTACAGGCGCAGCTGGTGGGATTGCAGCATACGGCGGAATGTATAGAACAACCACAACGCCAATTTCTATCGGTATTGCATCTACACAACAAGTAGCTTTTAATAATACCATGCCATTATTAAATACAACCGTAGCTGCCAATGCTATTACCGTAGCTAATACCGGTATATATGAGATTAACTGGAAGTTAGTATCAACAGCATCCGTGGCAGTGGCATTAACTTTAGCTATACGCCGTAATAGTGTTCCTATTGCATCAACCACCAGTACAAGAACCTTATCACTTGGTGTTGAAAGTTTATTTGAAGGCAGCGTTATTTTCAATTTAACTGCTGGAGATGTAATAGATATGGCTTTGTCTTCTGCACTGGCCGTAACATTAACTTTATCAACAGGAACAAATGCAACATTGACAGTAAAGCAGCTTAGCTGATAATTGTTTAAAACACCTTTGTGTTTTAAACAGTGCAAATTGATGTGATTATGCTATATTTTATTTTATCCTCATTTATGGGACATAACAATTTTCCTATTATGTACGGCCTGGCTGCACCAATAGGACCAATTGGGGCACAAGGACCTGCTGGAACCACAGGGGCTGCCGGCGCTACCGGCCGGTAGTCACCGCCCCTAGTCCGCACGCCCGGAATACCACAGCTGCCCTGCTCATGTCCTCATGTATTCTTCTTAATAACGCACCCATGGCAGGAAGCATAGAAGCACCCGCCGTTGCAACCGGAAAATTCTCCGTCACCCGGCCGGCATAACGCAAATATATGCTCCGTCAGTTGTTCGTTTCTTCTTATGGTAGATTTGGTCCTGATAAACGCGATATGATGTGTCACGTCAAGTGAATTAGGGCCGAATATACCGCAAGTGGGGCATGCTTTGTCCCAAGGAGACACCTACGGCCGACTCCTTAGGTCAGATGGCGGGAATGAATTTTAAGACACGCTTTAAAACAGATTCCGGAGAGCGGATTCCGGTTCAGGACCTATCTATCCATTAAAATAATAAGGAGTGACCATTATGTATTATGACTATCCAGACAATATAAATCCACAACAGGATGGCCTTGAACCATATTCTGCCGAATTCCGCCAAAATGGCTGTAATAATGGCAGGAACAGATGGTGCTGTGACCCATGTGCACCATGTGCGCCGCCCACATGCTGCCCGTTCCCCGGACCGACCGGACCTATGGGTCCAACCGGATTACAGGGTCCAATGGGTCCCAGGGGATGCCCCGGTATGCCCGGTCCCACCGGGCCAACAGGCGCAATGGGACCTCAGGGCTATGTAGGACCGACCGGGCCCACCGGCAGCACCGGACCTCAGGGCATTCCCGGCATGACCGGGGCTACAGGGGCGACCGGCCCCACTGGTTCTATGGGAGCTGCCGGAGCTCAGGGGCCTGCCGGAGTCACTGGCGCTACGGGAGCTGCCGGAGCTCAGGGGCCTGCCGGAGTCACTGGTGCTACGGGTGCTACCGGCGCCCAGGGGCCTGCCGGCGCTACGGGCTCCACCGGAACTCAGGGACCTGCCGGGGCTGCGGGTGTTACCGGAGCCACGGGACCTGCGGGCGCTACAGGGGCTGCCGGGATCCAGGGAGCGACTGGCCCTACAGGAGCCACCGGACCAACGGGAACATCTGCAATCTCAAGCGCAATGTCAGCACTTAATATTTCAGCAAGTACCATTTCAGTAACAACAGATGGGACTAATATTCCTCTGCCAGTTCAACCCTATATGGATGGATTTGCGGTAAATGCTACAAATACAGAGTTTACAGTTGCTCAAACAGGAACCTATTTAATTTCCTATGATATCAAAATGACATCCGGATTACCAATGTCATCAAGAGTAACATTAAATGGCGCACCAATAACGAATTCAATTAATACCTCTTCAACATCTACAAATGAATATAGTGTGACTTTTATGCAGCCTTTAACAGCAGGTGACATTTTGGCATTACAATTATATGGCGTAAATGGTCCGGTCTCATTACAGACCGGCACCGGTGCATCTCTTAATATTGTGAAAATAGCTTAATTTATGTCTAAGCATAATATGTCAAAAAGTGCAGATTAAAAAACTTTACGCAGTAAATCATGCCTCATATAAAATCAATTACAGGGTACGCGCAGGGCCGTCTGTCCGGGCTCCTGAGTATATGCTTTATACCTGTTGCAGTAAATTAATAAGACTCTTTACAGATAGAGGCATCGTTATATATAGGCTTGTTATGCTTTGTACAACTGATTGGCTGTCAATGGAGGATGCAAAAACAACATTCATCCCCGCCGCATTTAATATCCTTAGACTTTTATCGGATTCGGTCACATCCATCAAAACGGGCAAAGCATTGATATCAAGCAAACGTGAAATCTGCCAGACAACCAGATTGAATAACAGGGAAGCCACTGCTGCACCAAATCAGGATTAACCGTATTCAAATGCTATTATTACTGCCGATGGAAGCCTGTTATTAAGAATATGAGTTCTCAAAATTTTAACAAAAACTGCTCAACCTTTGCCTTTTGGGCTGCCATAACATCAAAAGATAACGTTGGTGTGAATATTTGTATGGGCTTTCCTATGATTTTAGGTTATATAAATCGCTCATTAACAATTGTTTAATTAAGCAATCAATGGGAGCCGAACTAATTTTGCTGTTTCCTATTAAAAGCGCCTCCACCGGTCCCATGGGACCTGCTGAAACTGCAGGGGCAAAAGATACTGCTGGCCCGGCTGGACCTGCAGCCGCTACCATTAGCATGAACGCTCAGAATACTGCAGCATCCCCTCTGGCTATCATTATAGGCAAAATAGCAATCCCGCTTCCAAACGACCAGTTTCTCAATTGCTTTACAATAAATGCTGCCAATACCATTTTTACGTTTCCCGTAACCGGCACTTACTTTATAACCTATCATATTAAGGCAACAGACGCTCTGCTCATGTTCTGGCATATTCTTTAAATTAACATTCCCATGGCAGATACCATTGATGCCCTGGCTGTTGCTGCAAGCCAATTCTCCAGGCTGGAACTGGAGCTAAACCTAATATCATACGTCTGGCATAATGCCATAACTTCAGGTCTAAAGACATGAGGAATGCAGGAATAAAGCGACAGGCCTTCCTGCCACAATTACCCAGCCGTGCCTTATATTTTCGGACCTGCACCATTCATTATAACAAAAAGGAGAGACTACCATGTATTATAACTATTCAGATAATATAAATCCGCAGCCTTCCAACTATGACCCCTCCTCTGCCGGCTGCCGCCTCAATAACAGCGGCAATGACAGGAACAGATGCTGGTGTGATCCGTGCAATCCATGCCCGCCGCCCGGCTGCTGCCCACAGGCTGGTCCCACTGGTCCCACTGGCCCCACTGGCCCCATGGGACCTCAGGGACCAATGGGACCCAGAGGGTGCCCCGGCGCACCTGGCCCCGCAGGACCCACCGGTGCCATGGGGCCACAGGGTTATGTAGGCCCCACCGGCCCCACTGGCCCCACCGGACCTCAGGGGTTTCCCGGAATAACCGGCGCTACCGGCGCTGCCGGCCCAACTGGTCCTCAGGGCCCGCAAGGCATACCCGGACCTACCGGCCCCCGTGGCGTTACCGGAACTACCGGCGCTGCTGAAACGATAACTATACGCAACACTGTTACAAGCGAACCTGAATCTCCAGCCGCAGTAGTGGATATAACCGGTTCCCCTGACCACATCCTGGACTTCTATCTTCCGCGGGGAGCCACAGGTGCTACAGGAGCTACCGGCGCTACAGGACCTGCCGGTGACACAGGAGCCCGGGGGATTACAGGTACTACCGGTGCTACAGGAGCCACGGGAGCACAAGGTATTGCAGGCATTACCGGACCTACCGGCCCACAGGGACCTGCTGGCGCCACCGGACCCACAGGACCACAGGGGCCTGCCGGTGCTACCGGACCGGCTGGCGCTGCAGGGGCCGCAGGAACCACCGGCGCTACGGGAGCCACGGGCGCTACAGGGGCCACCGGTATTACGGGGGCCACTGGTGTTACCGGGGCTACTGGCGCAACTGGAGAAGCACAAACTATAACCATACGCAATACTACAACAAGTGAACCTGGTGCTGCCGCCAGCGTCACAGATATAACCGGCGGTCCCAACCATGTGCTGGATTTCACCATTCCACGTGGAGTCACCGGGCCTGCCGGCCCCCAGGGCGGAACAGGAGCAACTGGAGCTGCCGGACCTGCCGGGGCTACCGGTGCCACAGGCGCTGCCGGACCTGCCGGGCCAACTGGCGCTACCGGCGCCACCGGTGCTATCGGCGCCACCGGCGCTACAGGGGCTACCGGTAACACGGGGCCAGAAGGACCTGCCGGACCAACTGGCGCCACAGGGGCCACTGGAGCCGCAGGAGCTACCGGTGATACGGGAGCAGAGGGGCCCGCTGGCGCTACCGGCGCCACCGGCGATATAGGACCAGAGGGGCCTGCCGGGCCTACCGGAGAAACCGGACCAACAGGCGCCGCAGCCACCATCACCATCGGAAGCGTAACCACAGGCGACCCCGGTACCGAGGCATCTGTAACCAATTCCGGCACCTCAGAAGATGCAGTCTTTGATTTCGTCATTCCCCGCGGTGAGCCCGGAGGCGGCGGGGCTCCGGAAGTCCTGGCAACAGTAGATACAACCCCTCAGCCCACTTCGGCTAACGGG
>OLVT01002095.1_pt1 | contig 14585 bp, 13 predicted proteins | sample 1673241 | NCBI WGS metagenome assembly OLVT01 (sample SAMEA3178936, study PRJEB25190) | human gut metagenome | biome: human gut; feature: human-associated habitat; material: faeces | place: Austria | collected 2013 | reverse complement strand
TCATGCAGGCGATCAACGACAGCACTCTTGGCTGAAAAGGCATCCGCAATTAATTAAAAGTTTCCCAGATCGCCGTACTATAGAAAACAGCGATCTTTGTGCTAACTTCCCTAAAAAACTATAGTTTTTTAGGGAAGTTGGTTATAAATAGGCCAAAAACAACTCTTCCAAGGTCAAAATCACCGTCTCGTGAGGCTTTTGACGTCCATAGTTCTTTGAAAAACAAACCATAAATTCATTGATATATAGTACTATATATGATATAATTGTACTATATTTGGAGGTGATTTTATGGCAGTTCCAGAGTACATTCGCATGGTTCCAAGACCCGTCAACACCATCGTTGAAGACAACGGGCGTGATGGTCCAAACCGATTTGCTGTCCGTGAGAGGGTCAGCATCAAATACATCTCCGGCGGCAACCCGCAGCCGAAAAACGGAAAGGTGATCGGCCATATCCGGGACGGGAAATATGTCCCCAAACAGGATAAGGCTTCCGTTTCAGGGCCGGACATGCTCTCCTATGGTGCTTCAGCCTTTGTAAAATCTGTCTCGGAGGATCTCCTTGATGATCTTCTGGAGGTGTACCCCATCAAAGAGGCATATACTATAATGGCTATCGCCACCTTGCGAATCATAAAGCCATCCATCGTGAATGGCAGGCTTTCGACCGAATATAACCGCACATTCGTATGTAAGGATTATCCCGGCATAGGGATGTCTCCAAATACGATCTCAGGTTTCCTTCAGCGGCTCGGACAAGATGGCAGAAAACGAAGAACTTTCTATCAAAAGCGTGCTCTGAGGGTAGCAAGGGATCACCATGTGATCATAGACGGTATGCTGAAACAGGACACCAGCACAGTAAACGATCTTTCTGCATTTTCCTACAAAGGGAGAGTGAAAGGCTGTAAGGATGTATCCGTTATATATGCCTATGACCTTGAGGCTATGGAACCTATCTGTGCAGAGGTGTTCCCCGGAAATTCCATAGATGCCGTATCTTACAGGTCATTCATAGTGGATAACGATATAAGGCAGGGCATCATCATCGCCGATAAAGGGTTTCCTCCGGTACGAATTATCAAGGAACTTGGCGATCGGCCTGACCTGCATTTCCTTACTCCCATAAAGAGGAATGATGCGCGCATCACGAACAATGCCATGCTGACTTTCAGCGGAGTCCTTGAGGGAGTCGGAGACCATGTGCTTTATAAAAAGCAGGCCATAAAAGGAGGCCGGTATCTTTATTCGTTTAAGTCATCAAGTAAGGCAGCCATGGAGGAGGCCGATTACTTAAAGCGAAGAGAACAGAACCATGATTTCATAAGTGAAAAGTATGAAAAGAATGAAAAGAAAAGGCTCGTCTTCGGGGTCATTGTATTCGAATCGGATCTTGATATGGATCCTAAGACCGCTTACCTTTGTTACGATGAACGATGGATACTGGAACTCGTCTTCAAGCAGTATAAAAATGATCAGTGCCTGGATCAAACGAATGTTCAGGGAGACTTCTCCCTTATGGGTTCCGAGTTCATCAACTTTATATCTACTGTGCTCACCTGTCGTCTTATACAGAAGGCGAGGGATGCTGGTCTGCTGAACAAGATGTCCTATAAGGATCTTATGGATGATCTGAGTTCCGCCTGGCGTATGGTGGATGCGCCTGCTCCTCCACACTCTGATGACAGCTACTGGGTACATACCATAGTGAGCGTCTTTGAGGAACTTGAGACTTTAGGGCTATCCATACCAGTTCCAAAGCCAGCACCAAAGAAGCGTGGCAGGCCAAAGAAGGAACCTACAGAGCCCAAACCTAATCGTCCAAGAGGCCGGCCAAGGAAGAATAGCACCCCGTCTGCCGCTACTCTATAGTACGGCAGATTGGGAAAGTATTAATTAATTTGCGGATGTTTTTCTCTTAGAAAAACAATTCGCAGAAACAGCTGCTTTTAAAGTGACTGATATCCCTATGGGAGTCGAAATGAGCATAAAACAATCTGCTTGATAGAGCATCATTTAATTTGCGGGACAACAGTATATACCGATAACCAGCCGGATTTCACCTGGCTGAAGCCTCACGAAGAAAAAACATTTGTACAGTATTTCATGCCTTATAAGGGCGTAGGCCGGGTAGGCAACGCCACAAAGGATGCGGCGGTAAGCTTAACCAGAACAGAAGACGGACGGACGGTACTGAAGGTATATGTCACCGGCGATTATGCACAGGCCTCCATCCAGATGACGGAAAAGGAACAGATTCTATATTCCCACACCACGGATTTGTCCCCAAAGACATGCTTTGAAGCGGAAATCCCAGCGCCTTCCCGTCTTTCGGACTGCACCGTCAAGGTAAGCTGCGGACAGAAAACTCTGGTCTCTTACTCCGTCTACGAGAAAAAACCAGAACCCATTCCCAGCCCCGCTGACCCCCTTCCTGCTCCCGAAAAACTTGCCACCACAGAAGATCTGTATCTGGCAGCTACCCACCTGGAACAGTATCGCCATGCCACCAGGGAACCTGCAGACTATTACCTGGAGGGACCGAATCACCGACATTCCCAGAAGGCCAAAAAGCAGGGGCGTCCCCGGTGAAATGTGGGGAATTGCCAGTACCATCGCCAAAGTAGCCAGCGCAATCAGAAGGTCCGCGCCCATAATCAAAGCTTTCCTTGGGGACCGGTCCGCCCACACGCCCCCGAGAAATGAAATGAGAAACTGGGGCAGATAGGCGCAGACAGAAAAGGCCGCCACCCATCCTCCGCTGGCTGTTTCCATAGCTGCGTACCAGACCAGGGCCATCTGGACCAGTGTGGAGCCAAAAAGCGTAATGCACTGGCTGGTCAGGAAAAGAAGCACTCTTCTCCGCCAGTCAGCGCATTGTTTGTCATCCATATATTTTCCCTCCTGTTTTGTTCGGAGGGAGCACAAACCGCTGGGTAGGGTAGCCAAACTCCGTCAGCAGTTCTCGTTCCTCAAAGCCAAGCCTCTTTAGCAGAGCCCGATGCCCGGTATCCGCCCTGTCCTTTTCCCGGTAGGTTGTAATGCTGATTTCCGTTCCCGGCAGGTAAGTTTCCCGCAGGACATCCAAAAGCAGCTTTTGGATGCCACCGCTGCGGTATTGGGGGTGTACCCCCAGGAAATCAACCCATCCGGCAGAATCGTCAAATGCCAGGGCTCCAATCAGGACCGGCCCGTCCCTCAGAAGGAGCGCACCCTTCCCGCCGATACGCTCTTTTAACCTCTCCCGGTAATCTGCCTCGTCCATCACCGGATACCCGTCCACCGCCAGGCGCATCAGATCCATCCAGTCCGGTATATCCTCCTTCCGGGCCAGTCGAATCTCCTTTTCCGTCAATTGGCCCATCCCTAAATTTTGCCGCAGGGAAAACGGCAGCTGCAGGGGATAAAACCTTCCTCTGTCCCGATACTCCCCCGGCGGCTGCTTATACATGGCCTTGAAAACCGATGAAAAGGCCTGCTGGCTCTCGTACCCGCAGACCAGCGCGATTTCCAGAATCGGCTTCTCGGAAAAGGCAAGCAGACTGGCCCCTTCCGTCAGCTGGCGGCGTTTGATGTAATCATGGATGGTCATTCCTGTTGTTTCGGAAAACTGCCGGTGGAGATGGTATTTTGAATAATGGACCGCCTCCGCCACGGTCTCCAGCTCCAGTTTGTCCTCCAGATGGCCTTCAATGTAGCCGATGGCTGCCTCTATGCTGAGAATGGATTGGTCGCTCATTTGTGTTCCCTCTTTTTTACTGAACAGGATAGCAGAACCGGCGGGGAATGTTTTCATCATTCTTGCGGAATTTACAGGCTGCCGGCTATGATTCCCATTCCAAACAGAACCATCAATCCGCCGAGTATTCCATTTAAAACCGCATCCGTGTTTCCGCTTACCTTCCCCCGAAACAGGCTTGTAAGCCCTGCCAGGGAAATCCACCAGAAACAGGTTCCTCCCGCCAGCCCCAGCAAAAGACAGCCGCCCTGTCCTGCCCTCACCCCTCCCAAAATCCCGAAAGAGGCAAAAGCCGTTACAAATGCCAGGATTGTGGCGGGATTTGTAATCGCAATCAGAAAGGATGAGGCGAACAGGAGCGGATATCCTCCGGAATATCCCGTCCCTTCCAGGTATTCCGGTTTCTCTTTAAGGCTCTCCCGCTTTTTTCTTTTTTGTACCGCTTTCCACAGCGTCATAAAGCCGTAGAGACTGATTAAAATGCCTCCAAATATCCGAATCAGCCGTTCCCGGGAGAGGAGGATGTCCGACACTGCCGTTAATCCGCAGACCCCAATGAATCCGTAAATCAAATCCGCAGCAGCAGAGCCAAATCCGGTAACCACGCCTGCGAAAAACCCGTATTCTATGGTCCGCTTGATAGTCAGTATCCCGATTATACCGGCGGGAACACCAAAAATCAAGCCGATTAATAGTCCCCGAATGAAATAACTCCCCTGCTCCATGGTTTTGACTCTCCTTCTTTGACTTTTGCAGAGTAAATGTACGAAAATCCCGAAAACAAAAGGGTAATGACCCCGGCGGGAAACAGGGATTCAGCCAGATTCCAGTGGGAGTGGAAATTGCTGATTCCATTGCCGCGGAGCACCGCTCCCACCAGCGGGTCCGTCAGGACGGCCCCCAGGAGACTGCCGCCCAGGGCTCCTGCCAGAGAAACGATTCCAAACCGCAGGGCAAAACTCCTTCTCAGCTGACCGCTGGTAAAACCGATACTGCGGTAAATTTCCAGGTCCTTCTGCTCGGCCAAAAGCAGGCGGTTTCCCGTGAGCACCGTTACCGTGAAGCTGAAAAGGGCCGCCGTCAGATACAGTACCCCCATCAAAAGCTTCATAGCCGATAAAATTCCCGAAAGACCCGGCCAGGAATTTTCATGAATGTACAGTGCGCCGCCGTATAAATGTTCCAGGGCGGAAATCAGGTCCCCTTTTCGGGAGATATCCGCTAAAAAATAATGGCGGCACCACATAGAGGGGGTTTCCGTTCCAATCCGCCCAAACCCTTCCCGGCTCATGCCGATGTTGGCCCCCATCTCGTTGGCGCACTGGTAAATCCCGGCCACCGTAAAATCCGCCTCCCTTCCCTGGCAGGATACAGAAACCGTATCCCCGGGCGAAATCCCCAAGTCTTCGGCCACAAACTCCGTCACCAGGATTTCATCCTCTCCTTCAATGCCCCGCCCCCTCAGGAGGTGGAACCGTTCCGGCTCCGTAATGACATTGGCGGTGTAATCCACTCCTTCCACCGCCACATCGGACATGGCCAGGCTGTACCGGCCGGTAATTTCCGTATACCGGCGGATAAAATCTTCCACCTCTTCCATGTCCACATCGTTCAGGGGCTGTACGGCCAAATCCAGGTCGGCCGGATTAAACGCATCCATCAGTCCCTGGCCTTCCGGCCCCAGCCAGTTTGAAAGCCTGCCGGCCATGGAGGCGAAAAATACCAGCAGCATGGCGGTAAGGCAGACGCTTATGTACCGCCGTTTTCCATCCATAAGCTGTCGGAACCCCAGCCAGAAAATCATCCCCTCCCCTTTGATGGGAACATGAAAAGACCCCTCCGGCGCGGGCAATGCCCCGGCAGAGCCGATGGCTTCAAGGGGCGAAATCCGGTTGATTTTCCCCGTCCTGGCATAGATGAACCCGCCAAACAGCAGGAGCAGGAGGAGCATATAACAGGCCCAGAGCCCCAGGGGAACCGAAGGACGAAGCAGTACTCCCGTGGTAGCTACCATCAGCTGTCCCGCCAGCCGGGAAACGGGAAGCGCCGCCAATGTCCCGAATCCAATCCCTGCCGTCACGGGAATCAGGTACTGCGCAAGCCAGAGCAGTTTCAGGGAACCGCCGGTCATCCCCATGGTTTTCAGAATCCCCATATTGGCGGTATCCCGCTGGATTCCGCTTTCCAGGCTGCATCGGATGACCACCAGGGCCACCACAATCAGTACCGCCGCGAACGCCAGAAGGAATCCGGTAAAAACATTCTGCAGCGTCATCATAAAGCCGGCTATGGTATCGGCGCTGTAGAGGAAATCCGTCCGGGAGGCCAGACTGGTTTCCTCATAGAGAATCCGATTCAGCTGGGCCGCCGGAAGTTTTGGCTCAGCCGATGTGATGTGGAGCATGCCTCCCTCTCTTGCCAGCGCGTCCATTCCGGCCCCGGCCAGCATTACCTGCCCTTCTTCCAGGGTTTCTTCCGATACCAGGACGCTCTTCATGCCAATCATGGAACTTCCCATAAACGGGTCCTCAAAAAATCCCGCCACGGTTAAGGAAAGAGTTCCTCCCTGTCTCGCGGCGAAAAAATGAATGGTGTCTCCCACCGAAGCGCCATACATGGAGACCATGGACGCTGGCAGGTAAACCGTTCCCTCTTCTATGGTTTCCGGTCCTTGTGTGTATCCGGACAGTTCCTCATTGAAAAACCGGTAAGGGAACTGTTCCGGCTGGTAAAGCACCATCTGTCCCTCGCTGTCCGAGTCCTGTCCATTGATTTCATAGTCGGAGAAAATCAGTGGCTGGACGGTGACCTCTTCAACCGCTTCCTGCGCTTCCAGTTCCGCTTCCAGGGCGGTAAGTCCTCCTTCATCCGCAGATACCCAGGCCGTTAAGTTTCCGTATCCCAGCCGTGAAAGTTCCTCTTGCTCCGTTCTCATCCCGCTGCTCCGGATGGAGAGTACCGCCGTGGACAGCAGGGCGGACAGGAAAATCAAAAATCCGATTCCCAGAAGACTGACTCTGTGTCGTCTCACATTGGCCCATAAAAGAACAGACTCCATTCAAATTCTCTCCTTTCTCACCACTCCAGGGAGGACAGCCAGGAATTTACTTTCTCCTCTCTGTCATGTCCGTCCTGCTCCCCGAACGGAGGAAGCGTCAGTTCATCCGGAATCTTTCCGTCCTCCAGATACAGGATTCGGTTTCCCCTGAGGGCTGCCTTCAAATCGTGTGTCACCATCAGGATGCTCTGCCCCTTTCGGTTCAACTCCGTCAAAAGGTCCAGCACCTCCGTACTGTTCCGCTTATTTAACGCGCCTGTAGGCTCATCGGCAAAAAGCAGCCCCGGCTCATTGATGATGGCCCGGGCAATGGCCGCCCGCTGGGCCTCGCCTCCTGAAACCTGGGAGGGGAGACGGTCTTGTACCTTCTCCACATGAAAATGCCGCAGCAGCTCCCTGGCCCGTTTCTCTACTGCGCCGGAAGGACCCCGGCGGCTTAAAAATCCGGCCACCTCCACATTTTCCAACAGGGTCAGGTTGCTGACCAGATAAAACTGCTGAAATATGAATCCGAACTCGGAGGCCCTAAGGGACGCCATCTCCTTTTCCTTTCCCTGAGGGAGCTCCTTGCCCTGATATAAGACTTTTCCGCCGGTGATGCGGTCCATTCCGCTTAAAGAATAGAGCAGGGTAGACTTTCCCGCGCCGGAAGGGCCCATGATTACCGTGAAATCTCCCTCATAAATGTTGGTGCTGATATGGTTTAATATCAGATTTTTCCCGTTATGGTCAAAAACTCTGCACACATCCTGAGCCTCAAGCAAAACTCTCCTCATCCTGTTTCTCCTTACGCCGCAATCAGCTTTTTCTTTCCTGTGTGGAAATCCGGCAAAATCTCATCCACAAAGCGGACATAAAACTGCACATAGTCCAGGTTCTTTTCTTTCAGAATCTCCTTCATCTGCCGCAGCATCTCCTGCCGAACCGGTTTCTCTTTTTCTTTACCTGACACCTGGGCCAGCATCTCAAAGGCGTCCGTTCCCAGCTGGCGGAACTGGTAGTCCAGAAGTCCCTCCACGCAGAAGCCCTCGATGGCCAGGGGATGGAGAAATTCCCGCTCTCCTTTCCCGTCTTCAAACCAAAGCAGGTCCTCGCAGCGGCCTTCGATGGCTTTCACTTTTGTAAAGGGGCCGGTCCCCCCTTCTTTCTCCGGCAGAAGCTGCAGCCGGTCGGAAATCCGGTAGCGGATAAGAGGCTGGGCGAAGTTATAGAGGGAGGTAAGGTACATGCCGTCCTCCTCTGCCTCAATCACATTCATATCGTCAAAAAGGGATAATCCCTTTTCCCCGGTCATCTGGACCCCAAGAGCCAGAGACTCGCTGGTCCCGTAGTAGTTTAAGACAACCCCGTGAAAGGTCTGCTCCAGATACTGTCTGAGACTTGCACCCAGAGGCTCCCCGCAGGAGACAATCCGGGAGACGTTCAATTTAATCTCTCCCTGGCGTTCTAACTGGCCTACTATTTTAATCGCCGACGGATATCCCACAATCATGTTGGGGCGAAATTCCCGGATTTTCGCAATCCACTCCGAAAGGGGTGTTTTAATATCCAGAAACAGCTGCTTCGCTCCCACGCCTTCGATGCCGTCCCCCACCGCCATGGCTCCTCCGTAACGGCCGTCCGTGGCGGCCACATAAAGGATTCGGGGCCCTTTCAGCAGGAATTTTATAATCTGTCCCATGGACATGCCCCAGAGTGCCGCCCGAATCATCCCGGTAATCATGGCATCCCAGGCGTCCTGGTCATAGAGGAAATAGCCCGGCTTTCCCGTGCTACCGGAGGAATGGACCACATGATACATTCCCCGGAAGGTTTTTTCCTCTAGGCCGGCCTGGACATCGAACCGGCGAAGTTTCTCCTGGCTTACATCTTTTACGGTAATCAGCTCGTCGAAATGCTCCATCAGACATTGTTTGTCCATCGCCGGGAAGTTTTTCAGCGGCGTTTTCCAAATCTCATCCTCACAGATTCCCGCCTCCTCAAAGGCTCTGTGGTAATAAGAAGAATTTTTGTAAGCAAACACAAGCATTTCCCGCAGTTTTTTCTCCTGGAGGGCCTTCATCTGCTCCCTGGTCTTCTTCTCGTTCTGCTTGCATTTCAATAAATTCCATAACAAATGAAAATATCTCATTGCTGCCTCCTGTGCGTTTCCGGTCCGCCGGTTTCCTGCCTGAGCTCTTCCTACGGCATGGAAAAGGTATAATGCCTGGTATAATCCTCCCGGTGGTAGTACCTGGCTTCCATATCTGCCTGATTCAATACAATGCTCCATTCCGTGGATTCAAACTCCCCGAAATTTCTCTTGCTCACGCTGCTCAACGCATCTCTCACATCTTCTGCCGTAAAAACATCCTGCTCCTCAAGCCGGGCCATCAGGATTTCGTACCGTTCATGGGACTGGCTGGTGCCTATCCCGTATTTCTCCCCTTCTGCCAGATAGAAGTTTGTGACCACCGGCGTTTCCGTCACCACCATCTTGTTATCGATATACTCTGCCACTACGCTCCGGCCCGATGCATCCGCCAGGGCAAAATGGACCATCATTCCCATGGAACCGTGAAGGTCATACTGTCCTAAAAGTTCCAGGGCTTCCTCCACATCCCCGGCCTGGTTGAGCAGAAGGCGTACCGCCGTGGTAGTGGTCAGGTCCGGCTTGTCCGTATCCTGCTCGATCCGGGCGGAATCCTGAATCATATTGACGGAAACCGCAAATCCTTTCTCATTCATGCCGTCCAAAGGTGCGTACAGGGACGCAAGGGTTAAAATCTCCTCATCCCGAAGAGCCAGCCCTGTAATTCCCCCTGCGCTTTGACGGATAAAGTCCGTGTTAACCGTAGAGATGGAGGCATACCCTTGAGCTGGCCGGGAACCCACAATCAGCGCCTCGCAGGTGTTCCAGTCAAAATTCCGGCCAAAGAGATATTCCCCATTTCCCGCCGGAGCCAAGATTGTGCTGCAGCCAAAGGCCCGGGACTGAAGCTCCAGGCCGGAGGCGCCCAAAATCACGTTCCTTGTGAGGAACTGCACCACTTCCCCGTCAGAAGAGGCGCCGCCCTGAGCCAGAAATTCCTGAAACTCATAGTCCCCTTCATAGAGGACAGCGGAAAGCCCATCCTCCAATTCCGTTATCTCATTGTTCCAGTCCGCCACTTCCGTATCCTCCAAACTTCTTTCCCCGCTGCAGCCGGAAAAGAGGACCATAGCCGCTATGCCGGCTGTCAGCATTAATATTCTCATTCCTAATCCTCCAAAGAAAAGGTAACGGTTACATCGCCGCTTCCCAGGGCCTCCTCCCAGCCGGTCAAATCCTCCACATGACCCAGCCTGGTATAGCTCCAGGAATTCGAGCCGTAGAACATAACAATCTGATTGCCCTGATACAGCACAATGTCTCCCGCCTGGGTTGTGGTCTGGCTGTTTTCTGTGGGAAGGCTTGTTCCCAGGGCTCCCACCTTTTCAAAGCCGGAGTAATCGCTCATGTCAATGGTGACCGGCCCGTTTTCCATCATTTCCACCAGGGCGTCCACCGCCCCGTTCTCTTCCAGGGAAGCCCTGAAGGTTCTTCCATTTACTTCTACATTCATTGTCACCACTGTTTCCTCCTGTACCTGCCCGGCGCTGCTGATGACAATAATCTGGTTGCCCCAGCCCTCTAAAACCGGGTTGTTTTCCACAGCGTCCACAAAGTCCTCCGTGGCTTCAAAGGTTCCGACTTTGGTGTACGCTCCATCCAGTTGGGCGTCGTGGTAATACAGGATAATCCGGTTGGGCTCGGAATAAAAGACATCTCCCGCATGTGCCTCTGTCATCGGCTCGCTGTTATCGGGAATTTCATAGCGGCTTGGGATATCGTAGTATTCCATCACATCGGACTCATCATAGCTGTACACCGGAAGCCGCCACTGGGATTGTCCCACATATCCGGCAATGGTCGCCGCCGTACTGTTATCCTCCAGGTTCATCGCAAAGGCTTCGCCGTTGTCGCCGAACTGTACCCACAATTCTGTGGCAGAAGAGGTCGGATAACTTTCTTCCTCCAAATAATCCTGTATATCTGCAGCCTCCGTACGTTCCGCCGATGATGCGGTCAAATTGCCGCAGCCTGTCACAGCGATTCCTAATGTTAATGTTGCAATCAGCAACCATTTCTTTTTCATGATATGTCAACTCCTTATTTTGTAGAGCAGCGGTAACGATTCGTTACGAGCAGTGATGATTCACTGTCATTTACAGGAACGCTCCGTTGCAGACCTGAAGGACCTGCCCTTTCACATGGCGTCCCATTTTGCTTGCCAGGTACAGACAAGCGTATGCCTGGTCCATGGGGTCACATTCCGGACCGGGAAAATAGACAAAATGGCCGCTGTACTTAAGAATTTCCGCGCCTCCGGGCTGCTCTCCCGCCTTGTTGGCCAGGTGGGCCGGCGTAACCGTAGCGCCGGGAGCCACCGCATTGCAGCGGATGTTCGTGTCAATCAGACGCATGGCTACATTTTTTGTCAGTGTATTCAAAGCGCCTTTGGTTGAGGTATAGGTCGCGCCGCAGAACGGACGTGTGCCGTTGACGGAGGATACATTGATGATGACGCCGTCGTTTTTGGGAAGAAAAATTTTCAGTGCTTCCCGGATATAGCGCATGGGACCGCCCAGGTTGGTATTCATTACATACAGCATCCAGTCGTCGTCCGTCTCGTCAATCATCTTCTGCTCTCCGATTCCCGCATTGTTGATGAGGATATCCACATCCCCAAACTCCTTTAAGGCCGTATCAAAAACCTTTTTCGTATCCTCGGTGGAGCACACGTCCGCCGTCACGCCTACTGCCCTTCCGCCTTTTTCACGGATTCCTCTTACCACTTCCTCCAGCTTCTCTTTTCCCCTGGCGGTAATCACAACCGCCGCGCCTTCCTCTGCGAACAGCTCCGCCATGGTTCTCCCCATGCCGTAGCTTGCGCCTGTAATAATCGCTACTTTATCTTTCAGCATCTGCTGTTCCATTTTCATTTCTCCCTTTTTAATTCCTACATGGATTCCTTAAAAAAGCTCTCCAGCTTATCAAATGGGATTTTATCCACCTGGTCGTACAAATCCACATGATTGGCGTCCGGCACAATATAGAGTTCTTTCGGCTCTGCGGCGTCTGCGTAAGCATCCTCGCTGTAGGCGAGGGAATGGGCGTTTTCTCCTGCCACAAACAGCACCGGCCGTCCGTTCAGCTCACTGATATGGGTGAGGGCGGGAAATGTCATCAGGTCCGCAAACGATGCGTTGGTCACATTTCCCAGGGCATTGGGATGCCAGCCCCGTTCTGTTCCGTAAAAGGAGTAAAACTCTGCCGTCACATCATCCAGTCCCTCCGGGATTTCCTCTGTCGGCTCTTCCGGATAGGACACTCTCCATGCCGCCTCATCCGTTCCGAAATCCTCCCACCGCTGCTCGCTGGCCATGGTAAGCATCTCCTGGCGGGCCTCGCCGCTCATGCTGTTGTTCAGTCCCGCAATATCATACATAACAACCGGGGCCACCGCTTTAATCCTGGTATCCATGGTCGCTGCCGCCAGAGCAAACCCGCCGCTGCCGCAGATTCCCATCGCCCCAATCCGTTCACGGTCCACATAGTCCAGAGAGCCGAGAAGATCTACTCCCGCGCTGAAATCCTCCACATACATCGCCGTAGAGCCGGTCATACGGGGCTCTCCGCCGCTGTATCCGTGATAAGAGGGGTCAAAGGCCAGGACCACAAAGCCTCTCTGGGCCAGTTCATTGGCATATACTCCCGGTCCCTGTTCTTTCACTCCCCCAAAGGGCGGGCCGATGACCAGCGCCGGATACTGCTGGCTCAAATCCGCATCCTTTGCTATATAGAGGTCGCCCGCAATCTCAATTCCAAAACGGTTTTTATAATAAACCTGGGTCCGCTCCACGTTTTCGCTCAATTCAAAAATGTAATGGTCCTCCTGGGGGTCTCTGCGGATAGCCAGGTTCGGATTTTCACTCATTTCTTCCTCCTCTTCTGTACTCACTTCTTCTGTATTCGCCTCTGCTGTGTTTTCCTCTGCTGCGGCCGTTTCCGAAATTCCTTCCGTCCCGGAAACAGTCGTCTGGGCCTCATTTTGCGCCGCTGTGCCGTCTGCGCCGCAGCCTCCTGCAGCCAGCAAGACAATGCCGATTATGCCGGCAAATAGATGTTTTTTCATGATTCATGCTCCTCTCGTCAGTTACTAATCTGAAATATCTGCTGGCTATTGAATCCGATAGCCATTTTCTAAAAAGCGGTATATGTAGGCCCACATATCGCTTTCATCTAAAAACAGGACAGAATCAAAATTTTTTATCGAATGAAACGATATGCTCTCCTCTTTATGGGAAATCCATATTTCCCATGTTTCTGACCTTTTGCCGCTGTCCAATTTAAGCTTCTCCGGCAAATGCCTCCTCAAAGAATGACTGCAGCCGGTCAAAAGGAATGATATCCATCTGGTCATATAAATCCGTGTGATTCGCTCCCGGAATAATCATCAGTTCCTTGTTGTCTCCCTGAAGAAGCTCGTAGGCCGACTGGCTGTACATCAGGGAATGGGCTTCTTCTCCATGAACCAGCAGCACCGCGCTGCGGATTTCCGGCGCGTATTCAAACAGGCGCATGTTCATCAGGGAACCGCTGGCTGTCGCCGCCCAGCCGTTATTGGAGTTTACGGAACGGGGATGATACCCGCGGTCGGTTTTATAGTAGGCCACATAATCTTTTACATACTGAGGCGCATCCTCCGGAGCTTCTTCCGGCAGTCCGCCGGCCAGCGTATAGCTGCCATTGGCATAATCCTCTGTTCTCTGATTGTTATAGGCCACACGGGCTTCATACCGGCCTTCCTCGTCAATGGAATCGAAGTATCCAAGAGCTGTATTGCGGCTCATATCGTACATGGTCATGGCCGCCGTAGCCTTGATTCTTGTATCAAGCGCAGCGGTCTGAAGGGCCATTCCGCCCCATCCGCAGATACCGATGACGCCGATTCGCTCCGGGTCAACATTTTCCTGCGTAGAAAGGAAATCAATGGCTGCCTGATAGTCCTCCACATTGATATCCGGAGAATTGAAGTATCTGGGATGGCCGCCGCTCTCTCCGGTAAAGGACGGGTCAAAGGCGATAGCCAAAAATCCTCTTTTTGCCATCTCCTGAGCGTAGAGGCCGGAGCTCTGCTCCTTCACCGCCCCGAAGGGGCCGCAGACGGCAATTGCCGGAAGCTGGCCCGTATATTCCTTCGGCTCATAGAGGTCCGCCGCCAGCGTGATTCCAAAATGATTGACAAATGTAACTTTCCTGTGATTTACCTCATCGCTTAAAGGGAACACCTTATCCCACTCTTCCGTAAGCACAATCGGCTCCGCAACAATCGATGTATCCGTCATATCTGCGTAATTGACTCCTTCCGCTGAACTCTCTTCTCCGGCTTCCTGTGCCGCCTGATGTTCGCCTTCCCCAGTCTGGGATGTCTCCGCCTGGCTGGTTTCTTCATTTTGCACTGCCTGCGTATCCGCCGCAGTATCCCGTCCGCCCTGGGTGCTGCATGCTGCCAGTGAGAATGCCATCACCGCCGCACTGATGAATGCCGCCGCTCTTTTCACTTTGCGCATATTCGTTCCTCCCGTTTTTATCTCTTTTTCTTTGAAAACGGCCGCCTGTTTTCTATATCTATACTGTATGATAAAATCCGAAAGCAGACAAATACTTATATTTTATGGTTTTCCATGCTTTTTATTTATGCAAAAAACTGTATCGTCATC
>OLVT01002093.1_pt1 | contig 14594 bp, 13 predicted proteins | sample 1673241 | NCBI WGS metagenome assembly OLVT01 (sample SAMEA3178936, study PRJEB25190) | human gut metagenome | biome: human gut; feature: human-associated habitat; material: faeces | place: Austria | collected 2013 | reverse complement strand
CAGTAGATTTTACCGGAAATGAAGATATTGACTATTGGGAAACTATCTGTGATGAAGTACGTGTATGCAATGGTATCAAACGTATGTTGGATGCAGGAGTAAATCCTGATCGTATGACAATTTCCTCCGATGGACAGGGAAGCCTTCCGATGTACAGTAGTGATGGTGAATTCCTTGGAATGGGCGTTGGACAGTCCAGCTGCCTTCTGAAAGAAGTAAAGGAATGTGTATTCAAAACAAAAATTCCATTAGAAATAGCTATTTCTACGATTACATCTAATCCGGCAGAGATTCTTCGCCTCAAAGGAAAAGGTAAGATTGAAGAAGGCTATGATGCGGATCTTTGTATTCTTGATCAGGAACTTCAGCTTGTTGAAGTGATTGCAAGAGGCAACACAGTTTATAAAAAATAAAGGTAACTTGATGTCAGAAGCATCAGTCATTCAGTTGGCTGGTGCTTTTTTCAACATTAAATTTATTTTTCAGAGCACTTTATGATATAATGGACTCGTAGTCTTTTACAGACATAAGAACGGATATAAGGAGAATGTACTATTGATCAATCAGACAGCAAAGAAAATTTTGAAAGCATTATCTTTTGATGGAGTAGAAGTGGAAGCATTTCGTCATATGGCAGATTTAAAACGACTGGATCCAATGAAGATTTTTTATAAGAAAGTAGACGAGAAAATATATAACGGAAGTCATGCAGTTCCGATTCGAATATTTTTTCCAAGCGAGAAAAGCTTTCGAGAAAGTGAAGAAAAGAAGCATGATATTCAGGATAAAAAATTGCTTTTGTTCATACATGGCGGTGGATGGGTTACAGAAAGTATTGATAATTATGAAAGAATTTGCGCTCGGCTTGCGAATGCAACCGGACAATATGTAGTTGCAGTTGAATACCGACTGGCACCGGAAGATAAATTCCCGGCAGGTCTGGAAGATTGTTATGCTGTTGCAAAAGCGGTATATTCTGGAGATTTTATGTTAAATATAAGACCAGAAAACATTACTTTGATCGGAGACAGTGCCGGGGGAAATCTCTGCGCAGCATTATCTTTGATGGCAAGAGACCGTGGAGAATTCATGCCAAACAGACAGATTCTGATCTATCCGGCTACCTATAATGATTATACAGAGAATTCACCATTTGTATCTGTTAAGGAAAATGGATCCGATTATCTTTTGACTGCCGGAAAAATGCAGGATTATATTGATCTTTATGCGAGAAATGAGGAGGATAAGAAGAATCCTTATTTTGCACCATATATAGCTGAAGATTTAACGAATCAGCCGGATACATTGATCCTTACATGTGAATTTGATCCACTTCGAGATGAAGGGGAAGCGTATGGGGAACGCTTGAAAGAGGCTGGAAATCATGTGGAGATACATCGAATTAAAGATGCATTACATGGATACTTCGCGTTGGGGATCAAGCAGCTTCATGTACAGGAAAGTTTCACCTATATTAATGAATTTTTGAAAGGGGAAACACAGTGAGTAAGAAAAACGCACGCTGGAGGAAATTAGACAACGCAGCGAAATTATATTCTGCTGCCAGTAACAAAAAAGATACAAGAGTATTTCGATTTTACTGTGAATTAAAAGAAGAAGTAAATCCCAAAGCTTTACAGGAAGCACTGAATCAGACGATAGAAACATTTCCTACGTTTTTAATGGTACTTCGTAAGGGATTCTTTTGGCATTATCTTGAACCGTGTAATCTACGGCCGATTGTTAAAGAAGAATATAAAGAGCCATGCAGCAGACTCTATATAAGAGATAAGAAGACCCTGCTATTCGAAGTGACTTATTATAAAAAACGAATCAATTTTGAAGTGTTTCATGTGTTGACAGACGGTACAGGGGCAACAGAATTCTTAAAAGAACTGGTAAAGAATTATTTATACCTTGTGCATAAAGAAGAAGGATTAGAACAGATTACATTACTGCCGGAAGATATGACTGTACAAGATCAGGAAGATGACAGTTTCTTAAAATATTATTCAAAAAATCAAAAACGACCGAAAAAAAGAAAACTAAATGCTTTTCAGATACGAAGGAAAAAGAAAGATGGAAATCATCTGCATGTCCATGAATCTGTTGTCTCAGTACAGGCAGTATTAAAGCGAAGCAGAGAACTCGGAGTATCCATGACGATCTTTTTGACAGCATTATTTATGATGGCAATAAACGAAGAAATGTCTAAGATGCAGAAGAAAAAGCCGGTTGTGTTAATGGTTCCGGTTAACCTAAGAAAGTTTTTCCCGTCTTCATCGATGTTGAATTTTTTTAACTGGATCGAACCGGGATATAATTTTACAACACAGGATCAAAGCTTTGAAGCAGTTCTGAAATATACGAAAGAATTTTTTGAGACAGAATTAACGAAAGAAAAAATGTCAGCACATATCAGCGAGTTACTAGCACTGGAATTGCATCCGATTTTGAGACTTGCGCCATTGGAACTTAAAAACCTTTGTATTCAGGCAGGTGCAAAATATTCGGAGAAGAATACAACAGCAATCTTTTCTAATATGAGCGCAGTTAAAATGCCTGCAAGTTATGCACCTTATATTGAACGATTTGGCGTATATACAAATACCCCGAAGCTTGAATTATGTTTGTGTTCCTTCCAGGATAAATTATCATTTGCATTTACATCCAGATACGACACAGTGAACATTGAACGCAACTTTTATCGCTTGTTAAAAGAACAGGGAATCACATCTGAAAAAGTAAAGCCTGAATTTCCAAAGACAGGTAAGCCAAGCGAACAGGAAATGAAAGTCTATAAGATCTATAGCTTTCTGTGTATTGCGATTGTTGCGGCAATGCTTGTTACGGATTTGAATTTCCACCCAAGAATTCGATGGACTTTATTTACAGCAGGAGGCGTTGTGACGATGTGGATTGCCTCGTCAATCGGATTTTTCAAACGTTATAATCTGCTGAAAAATGCGATGTGGCAGCTTATTATCGGTACAATCATCTGTTTTATATGGGATGCACTGACCGGATGGCACAGCTGGTCTGTAGATCTTGTGTTGCCGATCATGAGTGTATCTACACTTGCAGCAATGTTTGTAATCGCTAAAGTGCAGAAAAGTCCGGTACGAGAGTATCTTATTTATGAAATTATGGCCGCTGGATATGGATTAATCCTTCCGGTAATCTTGCTTTTATGCGGGGTGGTGAAAAATCCAACAGTGAGTATGTTTGGAGCATTGACGTGTTTCTTATTCCTTGTAGCAGTGATTTTGTTCAAGGGAAGAGAATTTAAAGAAGAGATGCAGAAAAATCTGCATTTATAGAAAAATACTATAAATAACTCGCATCTATTGGTAATATTGATTGGACAATCATAATTCCCCCATGATATCATAAGTACAGTTGTTACTAGTTAATAAACCATTCTTATAAATAGCATTATTAACTAGTAAAAATGTTGAGGTGAGGAAAATGAAAAAGAAAATTATTTGTGTGTTTTTATGTGTAGCAATGGCTGCAACTATGATAACAGGTTGTGGGGGAAACAAATCTGATTCAGATAAACAGAGCAAAAAATCATCTGGAACTGAAATTAATGTTGCAATTGCAGCAAATCCACCGGCATTGGATACGCATACTGTAAATGCTAATGTTACAGGAGGAATTGGAATCCATATTTATGAGGCACTGTTTCAAATGGATGAAAATTATGAACCACAACCAGTGTTGGCAGAATCCTATGAAGTAAGTGAGGATGGAAAAGTTTATACGATTAAAATCCGTAAAGGTGTAAAATTCCACAATGGTGATGAGATGACAGCAGATGATGTGGTCGCTTCTATGAATCGTTGGATCGAGCTTTCTCCAAAAGCCAATACTTTGATTGGTGGTTCCGTGTTTGAAAAAGTAGATGACTATACTGTAAAGCTCACAGTAAATGAGCCATCTTCAGATATCATCATGGTTCTTGCAAGCCCAATTCAGTTTGCAGCAATCTATCCATCATCAGTTATTGATTCAGCAACAGATGATGGAATCAAAGAATATATCGGAACTGGTCCATATAAATTAGTAGAGTGGAAACAGGATCAATATGTGAAAATTGAGAAGAATGAAGATTATCAGCCGGCGGAAGGAAAGTCAAGCGGACTTGCTGGTGCAAAAAATGTAAAGGCTGACACAATTACATTTAACATTGTTCCGGATACAGCTACTCGTATTGCAGGAGTTCAGAACGGTCAGTATGATATTGCCGAAGATATTCCTGGAGATCAGTACAAAGAGCTTGCAGAAGATGAAAATTTAAAGATGGATGTCCGTAGTGGTGGTACACTGAATCTGTTTTTGAATACAACAGAAGGTGTTATGACAGATATAAATGTACGTCAGGCAGCGCTTGCAGCATTGAATTGTGATGATATTCTGATGGCAAGTTATGGAGATGCTGATCTTTATGAACTGAACGCAGGATGGTGCAATCCTGAAGATGCACAGTGGGGATCAGAGGCAGGTTCTGAGTACTATAACCAGAACGATGTAGAGAAGGCTAAGAAGCTTCTTTCAGAGTCAAGTTATAACAATGAGAAAATTGTATTAGTTACAACGCCTGAATATAATGAAATGTATAATGCTACATTAGTTGTACAGGAACAGTTAAAGGCAGCAGGTTTTAATGCAGAAGTTGAAAGCTATGACTTCAGCACATTTATGGAACATCGTGCAGATCCGAAACAATTCAGTATGTATATTACAAGTAACAGTTACAACATGCTTCCGATTCAGTTGTCTGTTTTGGATAAGGGATGGGCTGGATTGGATCGTCCGGAAGTAACAGATGGAATCAAAGCTATTCGTTCAGCATCTACAAATGAAGAAGCAAGAACTGCATGGGAAAATCTGCAGACATTCATTTATGAGGATGGTGCAGCAACAGTTCTTGGACATTTTACAAATATTACTGCTTTGAACAGCAAAGTTGAGAATTATGAGTATTTGAGATTCCCGATTTACTGGAATATTACTTTCGCAGAATAATAAAGTTAGAGAGATTTCTTATATTTAGGAAAATCTTGAAGAGTGAATACAAGCGGCGGAGTGCGAAAGCAACCGCCGCTTTTACAAATTTACGCGAGTAACGAGCCAAAGTCCGTGCTTGCACGAGACCTTGGCGACTGCCACGATAACTTGAGAAACTCGCGGAGCGTGTTTCTCATAGTTCAGAGAGTATGTTTACTGAATTTAAAAATGTTTAAGGAGGAAATGACATGTTATCTTATATTGGAAAACGTATATTGTCTTTGATCCCTGTACTTTTTGTTGTTTCTTTTGTTGTTTTTCTTGTTGTATATATGATACCAGGAGGACCGGCTACAGCAATATTAGGATTAGAAGCAACAGCGGATCAGATTAACGCTTTAAATGCACAACTTGGATTTGACAGACCTTTTTTTGTCCAGTATGGTGATTGGATCATAAATGTATTTCAAGGAAATTGGGGAGATTCTTTCTTTTTACATGAATCGGTAACAGAGGCAATTGCTGAGTATTTTGGGCCAACGATCAGTCTTGCAATCCTTGCGCAAATCATTGCTGTAGTTCTGTCAATACCGCTTGGAATACTTGCAGCATATAAACGTGGAAGTGCAACAGATATAGTAGCGGTATCAGTGTCATTATTAGGAATTGCAATTCCGGGATTTCTTTTAAGTATGTTTTTGATGTTATTTTTCAGCGTTCATCATCACTGGTTCCCAGTAGCCGGATATGCACCATTAGCAGATGGATTACTGGAGCATTGGAAATATATATTTGTTCCTGCTTTATCGCTGGGGATTGTACAGGCTGCGTATATTACGCGAATGACAAGAGCTTCACTTTTGGAGGTTTTATATAAAAACTATATTCGAACAGCAAGAGCAAAGGGATTAAAAGAAAAGACAGTTGTTCTTCGATATGCACTAAAAAATGCTGCTCCGGCAATTTTAACAGCAGTCGGTCAGTCTTTTGGAAGTCTAATCACGGGAACAATCGTAACAGAAACATTATTTAATATTCCGGGGCTTGGAATGTTGACAATGGGAGCAATCAATCGAAGAGATGTATTTGTAATCCAGGGAGTAGTATTATTTGTAACGTTATTGTATGTACTTGTAAACCTTGTGGTTGATATATTATATGGATTTGTTGACCCAAGACTTCAGCCTGGAAGAGGCAAATAACAGTAGGAGGACAGGATATGATATTAACGAGAAAAGGAATTTCTGCCTCCAGTGAGGCAATTATAAAAGAACAACGTCAGATTACAAAAGAAAAGATAATGGCAAGTCCGGCACTGCTCATTGGAACAGCAGGATTTTTATTGATCTTGCTTACTGCAATTATAGTACCGATCATTAATACGCAAGATCCAAATGCAATGGTAGTTGTAGATCGTCTAAAACCTCCAAGTTCTACACATCTCCTAGGAACAGATGAATTAGGTCGTGACTTATTTATCCGCTTAATGTATGGAGCGAGAGTGTCTTTGTGGGTCGGTGGATGCGTTGCTGTTTTCTCATGCATTCTAGGAACTATTATTGGACTTTACGCAAGTTATTTTAAAGTTCTTGATCAGATTCTTATGAGAATTTGCGATGGTTTGATTGCAATTCCCGGAATTTTACTTGCTATTGCGTTAATCGCTGCACTTGGAACATCCAGCTGGAATGTAGTGGTTGCACTTACTATTGTATATACTCCAAATGTTGCACGAACTGTACGTGCCAGTGCAATGGTCATTCGTGAACAGACTTATGTAGAAGCTGCAAAAGTACAAGGATTTGGGAATTTCAGAATATTATGGAAATTAATCCTTCCGGGAGTGATTTCACCATTAACAGTTCAGGCTTCCTATATTTTTTCACAAGCAATCATTTCAGAAGCATCATTGAGCTTTTTGGGAGCTGGAATCCCAGCACCGGCAGCAAGCTGGGGAAATATGTTAGAGGCGAGTAAAGCTGTACTTTCAAAAGCACCTTGGACAATGATTGTGCCCGGCGCGGCAGTTATTATTTGTGTACTTAGCTTGAATCTTCTTGGAGACGGACTCAGAGACTTTATGGATCCAAGAACAAAAGGAGGCGTGAAAAAATAATGAGTGATACAATATTGGAAATGAAAGATTTACGCGTCCTGTTCCCGGTGCATAAAAAATGGCTCCCTGCAGTGGATGGAGTAGATTTAAAAATTGAAAAAGGTGAAATTACAGGAATTGTAGGAGAATCCGGATCTGGAAAAAGTGTTATGTCTCAGACGATTTTAAAACTTCGAGACCACGATACCAATGTACGTTATGAGGGCGAGATTCTTTTTGAAGGAAAAGATTTATTGAAAGAGTCATTAAATCAAATTCGAGAGATAAGAGGAGATAAAATTTCAGTTATTTTTCAAGATCCATTAACCTCTTTAAGTCCGGTTCATACAGTAGGCGGTCAGTTAAGTGAAGTGTTAATTTTACATAAGGGATTGAATAAAAAACAGGCGAAAGAAAAAGCAATCGAAATGTTAAAACTGACTGGAATTCCAAATCCGGAAAACTGTTTTAAGCAGTATCCATATGAACTTTCAGGTGGTATGCAACAGCGTGTAATGATCGCAATGGCACTTTCTTGTGAACCAAAGTTGTTAATCGCGGACGAACCGACAACGGCATTAGACGTAACGATTCAGGAGCAAATTCTTCAGTTGATCCGTGAATTGAATGAAAAGCTTGAAATGTCTGTTTTGTTTATTACACATGATATGGGAGCAGTAGCGAACCTATGTCATAATGTTAAAGTAATGTACTTAGGACAGATTGTTGAAGAAGCTTCTACAAAAGATCTGTTCAAAGAGCCATTACATCCGTATACCAAAGGGCTTTTGACATGTATTCCGCACTTGGGAATAAAAAAGGGAGAACCACTTCCGGTAATTGAAGGATCTGTACCACCATTGTCACAGATACCAAAAGGATGTCATTTCTGTACCAGATGTAAGATGGCTGATCAGCATTGTATCGAACATGAACCGCCGGCAACGGAAGTTACACCGAGACATGTGGTGAAATGCTGGAAATATGTTAAATCAAGAAAACAGGAGGTATAGACATGAATGAACATTTACTGGAAGTAAAGCATTTGAAAAAAACGTATCCTGTATATGATGGTTCCCGAAAGCTATTTTCCAAAAAGAAACGAATGTGTGCGGTTGAGGATATGTCATTTTATATAGAAAAAGGAGAGACCTATGGTCTGGTAGGCGAATCCGGATGTGGGAAGTCAACAACAGGTCGCACTATTGTAGGATTGAATCATGCGGATAGTGGTGAAATTTTATATAATGGGAAAAATCTCTGTGAATTAAGTGATAAAGAGTTTCTTCCATTACGCAAGAATATTCAGATGGTATTTCAGGATACTTTATCAGCGCTTAATCCCAGACAGAGAATAGGCGAGATTTTAAATGAAACACTGAAAATTCATGGGATGAAAGATGAGGCAAAACGTAGAGAAACAGTAGTGTCTGTACTAAAAAAGGTCGGACTTTCAGAAGAACATTATTTTAGATTTCCACATGAATTGTCTGGCGGACAGGTCCAACGATTCGGAATCGCAGGAGCTTTGATCATTGAACCAAAACTAATTGTTTGTGATGAACCTGTATCTGCACTTGATGTTTCTATTCAGGCTCAGATTTTGAACATGCTTGTAAATCTACAAAAAGAATTGAAACTCAGTCTTTTATTTATTTCTCATGATATAGGAGTAGTACGTTATATTTCAGATAGAATCGGAGTTATGTATCTTGGAACTTTAATGGAAGAATCGGAGACAGAAGAGCTTTTTGATAATACGTTACATCCATATACAGAAGCGTTGTTTGAAGCGGTTCCTGATCCATATAGAAAACGCACAGAATTAAAAGGATTAAATGGGGAGCAGCCAATACGAACAGAAGAGTTTAAAGGATGTGTGTTTTGTACAAGATGTCCGTATGCTACTGAAAAATGTATGATAGAAAGACCAGAATTACTGGAAGTAAAGCCGGGACATAAAGTGGCTTGTCATAAATATAACGGATGTTAGAAATAATCAATTCTATTAATGAAATAGATGTTTAAAAGGCGTTACTCATTCATAAGAGCAGCGCCTTTTAATTTACGCGAGCAACGAGCCAAAGTCCGTGCTTGCACGAGACCTTGGCGACTGCCGCGATAACTTGAGAAACTCGCGGAGCGTGTTTCTCAAGTTGTATATCTAAAGATAAAAATATTTTTTGGTCAAAGTCCAAGTTCGTCTTTATTCTAAAAAAGTAGAATATATTTTCACAAGTTCAATCATCATATCAACTACTTTATCCATGCTCTGGGCAGAAATGTGTTCATAAGGTCCGTGGTAGCCATAAGCACCGGTACCAATATCCGGGCATGGAAGACCACGAAAACTCAGCTGGCATCCGTCAGTACCGCCTCGAATCGGTGAGACAATTGGAGTGAGTCCGGTTCTTTCACAGGCAAGCTTTGCATTATCGATCAGGTGCATATGTTCTTCAATAATATTTTTCATATTAAAGTACTGATCTTTTATATGCAGTTCAACTGTATTTTCTCCCCATTTTTTATTCAACTCGTTAGTGATATCAGCGAGTTTGTTTTTTCTGCGTTGAAAATTGTCTGTGTCATGGTCTCGGACGATATAATTTAGAGTAGCATGTCCACAATCTCCGCTCATATTAATGAGATGATAGAAACCTTCATATCCTTCCGTGTCACGAGGTGTCTCGTGTAAAGGCAACAGACTATTGATTTCCATAGCCAGAAGACAAGCATTGACCATTGTATCCTTGGAAGAGCCCGGATGCACACTTACCCCATGAATATCAAAAGAAGCACTGCATGCATTAAAGTTCTCATACTCCAGTTCGCCCTCTGTAGAACCGTCTAATGTGTAGGCAAAATCTGCACCAAATAACTCCACGTCAAAATGAGAAGCACCGGTACCAATTTCTTCATCAGGAGTAAAGGCGATACAAATCGGACCATGAGGAATGGATTCCGCCTGCAGATGTTCAACCATAGTCAGGATTTCTGCAATTCCGGCTTTGTCATCAGCTCCTAAGATCGTATTTCCATCTGTGGTAATAAGTGTATGTCCTTTTAATGATTCCAAATGCGGGAACATTTCCGGGCTTAAAATTAACCCACTATTACCAAGAGCAAGTTCTTTACCATCATAATGTTCTGTGATAATCGGACGAATCGGCTGCTCACAGTAATCGGCTACAGTGTCCATATGTGCGATAAAGCCAATAGCAGGTGCATTCTCATATCCTTTTGTTGCGGGAAGTTTCCCGTAGAGGAAACAATTATCGGTCAGCTGAATATTTGAAACCACAAGTTCTTCCATTTCTTTCTTTAAAAGATTAGCCAGATCAAACTGACATGCAGAAGAAGGTGTTGAAGTGCTGGTTTCATCAGAAGGTGTTTTTATAACTGCATATTTTAGTAAACGTTCATAGGCTTTCATATAAAATCTCCTTAAAATGTAATTTGTTGGATATATCGTATCATATTTGGAAGGATGTGTATATTTGAAATCTGAAAAAATATGTTTTTATTCGTATAGGAAGATTGGTATTCTTAACAGTGATGTGGTATACTGGACAATAGATTGACGTTGTTTTTTCACAAGTAGATGGAGAAAACAAATATGATAATGGGAGAGTAAAAATGATTATCAGAAAAGCAGAAGAAAAAGATATTCCAAGAATTTTAGAGCTATTAAAACAGGTATTACAAATTCATGCAGACATAAGACCTGATATTTTTATTCCGGGTACGACAAAATATACTATAGATGAATTGGCAGAACTTCTGAAAAATAAAGAAAAGCCGATATATGTTGCAGTAGATGAGAATGATGTTTGTAGGGGGTATGCATTTTGTCAATTACAGGAGCAGCCCTTTTCAAATAATATGGTGCAGTTTAAGTCTCTTTTTATTGATGATCTATGTGTCGATCAAGAGGCTCGAGGCCAGCATATTGGCGAAAGTCTGTTTGAATATGTAAAAAGTGAAGCGAAACAGCTGGGATGTTATGAAGTAACATTAAATGTATGGGCAGGAAATATTTCCGCAGAGAAATTTTATGAAAAAATGGGAATGCGAACAAAAGAAAGACAAATGGAGTACATATTATAAGATCGTTTTCACTTCGGGGATTACAATCAATAAAGCCGGTGGAGGATTTTGAATCCCGCATCGGCTTTGTTGAATTTATAGATAACTCGAAAGCTTATGCAACTGTAAAGGTGCTGAACCGTTAAAACTTTATTTGCTATGGTTCATCAGTGCTTTAATGTCTTCTTCCGGTGTGGTAATAGGTGCAATGCCATAATTCTCCACTAGAAAATTCAGAATATTAGGAGACAAAAACGCCGGAAGAGAAGGACCAAGACGAATGTTTTTGATACCTAAATGCAGAAGCGTTAACAAGATGCAGACAGCCTTCTGTTCGTACCAGGAGAGAACAAAGGAGAGTGGAAGTTCATTTACGGAACATCCAAATGCATCTGCAAGTGCCACAGCAACCTGAATCGCACCATAAGCATCATTGCACTGCCCCATATCCATCAGCCGTGGCAGACCATCGATTTCTCCCAGCTCAAGATCATTAAAACGAAATTTTCCACATGCCAGGGTGAGGACAATACTGTCAGAAGGTGTCTGTTTTACGAATTCTGTGTAATAGTTTCGACCCGGTTTGGCACCATCACAGCCGGCAACCAGGAAGAAATGACGGATTGCTCCTGATTTTACAGCTTCTACTACAGTACCTGCATGAGACAGGATAGCCGCATGACCAAAACCGGTTGTCACTTTTGTACCGCCATTGATGCCTGTGAGTATCTGATCTTCCTTGTAACCACCCAGTTCCAGTGCCTTTTCAATAACCGGCGTAAAATCTTTCTTTTCATCGATATGAACAGCACCTGGGAAAGCAACCATTTCTGTTGTAAATACTCTGTCAGCATAGCTGCTTTTTGGCGGCATCAGACAGTTGGTAGTGTAGAGAATTGGAGCTGGAAGATGATCGAACTCTTTCTGCTGATTCTGCCATGCGGTTCCAAAATTCCCTTTTAAATGAGAAAATTTTTTTAAGAATGGATAAGCATGGGCAGGGAGCATTTCACCATGAGTATAGATGTTGATTCCTTTTCCCTCTGTTTGTTCAAGCAAAAGCTGCAGGTCTCTCAGATCATGTCCGGTCACGACAATAAAAGGCCCCTTTTCTATTGTAAGTGTCACATCGGTTGGTTCTGGTATTCCATAGGTTTCTGTATTTGCCTTGTCAAGAAGTGCCATACACTTCAGATTGATTTCTCCTACTTTGAGCACTGTGGGAAGCAGAGTTTCCACACTCTCTTCATAACCAATCTTAAATAATGCTTCGCAGAAGAATCGATTTACCTCAGCATCTTCATAATTCAGAACATTTGCATGATAGGCATAGGCTGCCATCCCACGAATCCCAAAAAGAATAAGAGACTTCAGAGAACGGACATCTTCGTTGGCATCCCACAGCTGCTGCATATCGTATTCATCTGTTTTACCGCATGGTGACTGACATTTGCTGCAGTCAGGAACCAGTCTTTCTTTTTCAGTTCTGACTTTTTGTATCATGCTTTCAATTGATGCGTTGTCAAAATTTACATTTGTAACTGTAGTAAACAGTCCTTCAATTATGATTTGCCCGGTTCTTTTAGAAATAGTTGCTGCACCGTCAACAGCTCTTGCAAGGCTGATCAACGCACCTGTCAGTTCATCCTGTAATCTGGCTGTATCTGCTTTTTTCCCACAGGCACCGGCATTTCCTGTGCAGCCGGTACATCCGACTGTCTGTTCACACTGAAAACAAAACATTTTCTTATCCATTATTGCATTCTCCTTTTTTATTCTATAGTTTTCCCATCAATACCTATTGTTATAACCTGCCATGGTAAGAATTTTCCACTATTTTGAAGAGCCTTTTTTGCTGCCATCTCAAGACCACCACAGCATGGAACTTCCATCCTTACGATCGTTACGCTTTGGATGTTGTTATTTTGAATGATTGCAGTTAATTTCTCACTATAATCCACCTGATCTAATTTAGGGCAACCGATTAATGTTACCTTATTCTGAATAAAATCCTTATGAAAACTTGCATAAGCGTAAGCAGTGCAATCGGCTGCGATTAAAAGCTTTGCACCGTCAAAATATGGTGCACTGACTGGTGCAAGTTTAATCTGGACTGGCCAGTTCTGAAGTTTTGATACATAATCTACGGTTGAAGATGGTTTTACAGACTCAGGTGTTTCTGTCCGCCGAATCTGCATGATTCTAGATCCCGGACAGCCGGAGTGAGAGGATATTGCCTGATTTTGAGCAACTATTTTTTTCTGTGCTTCTTTTACGGCTTCTTCGTCATATGCAGGAGCTTCCCTTTCTTCAAAAGAAATGGCACCTGTAGGACATTCCGGGAGACAATCACCAAGTCCGTCACAGAAATGTTCTCTCACCAATTCTGCTTTTCCGTCAATGATATCAATGGCACCTTCGTGGCAGGCATCCGCACAGGCACCGCATCCATTACATTTTTCTTTATCGATTCGAATAATCTTTCTTATCATTTTTACCCTCCATTTATAATATTTCACTTTTGTTTCTGCTAGAATCATAGTATAATAAATACAACTTGTATGTTTGATTTCCAACAGGAGGAACGATTTTGAAAAAATATTTGCCTATTCTAAGAAACAGTCCATTCTTCAAAGGCCTTACAGATAACGAGATATTATCCATATTGCATTGTGTAAATGCAACAATAACTTCCAAAGAACGAAATTCTTATATTTTCAGAGCGGGAGATTCTACCGAGGCAATGGGACTTGTGCTGTCAGGCTGTGTTCTTGTGATTCAGGAAGATCTCTGGGGACATCGAAATATTCTGTCAAAATGCCATACCGGTGATTTCTTTGGTGAGCCATATGCAGCAAGCCCGGGAGCTGTTTTAAATATCAGTGTGATAGCAGATGAGGATTGTGAAATTATTTCCCTGAATGTCCAGAGACTTCTTGTTTCATGCCCGACGGCATGCGAACATCATCAGAAACTGATCCGTAACCTTGTCAGTGTCCTGGCGAATAAGATACTGATCCTGAACGATAAGATCACCCATGTCGGGAAACGAACAACCAGAGATAAACTATTGTCGTATCTGTCAGCAGAATCTATCAGACATTCGTCGTTATCTTTTGATATTCCTTTTGACCGGCAGCAGCTGGCAGATTATCTTTGTATAGATCGTGCGGCAATGTCTACAGAGATATCAAAGTTACAAAAAGAAGGCTATCTAAAAACAAATAGAAAACATTTTGAATTGACCGTTTCTAATGACACAGATTCAAGAATAAAAATGTGACATATGTCACGGAAAATAGAGAATCAATTCAAAAGCTATTCTATAGTGCAAGAGGAGGAAGCATTAGTGTGAAAGAAAGTAGAAGTAAGCCAATAAGTGACGCACTTATCTAAGCTG
>OLVT01002087.1_pt1 | contig 14605 bp, 15 predicted proteins | sample 1673241 | NCBI WGS metagenome assembly OLVT01 (sample SAMEA3178936, study PRJEB25190) | human gut metagenome | biome: human gut; feature: human-associated habitat; material: faeces | place: Austria | collected 2013 | reverse complement strand
AAATCGGAAATACATCCAGCTTCAGGTGTCGGATGTCCCCAAAGCCTCTCTGATTTTGGAACGGCAGTTCCATGTGACTGATTATGCGGTGCAGGATGAACATAGCCTGCGGCTCTATGACACCGCACTGGATATGGCGGCAATCAACAAGGCCCTTGTGGTGCAGGATGTGGCTGTTATCAGCTCCCAAATCTGCAATGATACCCTTGAGGACTATTTCAAGCAGATCACGGGGGGAGAGGGCATTGCTTAAACTGATACAGGTTGAATTTCTAAAGCTGCGCCGGAGAAAGTTTATCTGGCTCATGCTGCTGGCGGCTCTGTTTATGCCGCTGGCCGCCGTGTTCTACTTCGCAAGTGTTAAGGGAACCGGCGTGGAACCCATCGAGTTTTACAAGTGGACGGCGTTCAGTTATACCCCGTGGATCATCCTGCCGGTGGTGCTGGGGATGCTGTGTACCATGCTGATGTATAACGAAAACCAATATGATATGCTCAAACAGCTCTGGATCGTGCCGGTCAATAAGATAGCGTACTTTTTCAGCAAATTTGCTGTGGTGCTGGTGTACTCGGTCTGCTTCATGCTGATTACCGCAGCCGCGTCCATCCTTACCGGCGTACTGCCCGGCTATATTGCCTTTGACAGCGGGAGCGTCCTTTATCTTCTGCGGAAGTGTATGGAAATTTCTCTGCTGACCGCCTTTGCGGTGCTACCGGTGTTGGCGGTTGCCGCAGCGCAAAAAGGCTATATTCTTCCCGTCTGCCTGACACTGGTTTATACGTTCCTCGGTTTTATCCTCTTAATGGTGAATATGTACCTGCATCCGCTGTCCAGTATGACCGCCATTGTCATGCGGGATATTCCGGGCGTCGTGATTACCCAGCCACTCAACATTCCGGGGGCGTTCCTCTGCATAGGCGTGTGGAGTGTTGCTTCTGTCCTGCTGGCTGGGGCTGCTTTGAAAAAGAGAAAGTGAGGTGCATTTGAAATGGAGCTTTTACTTTGGGCGGAGCGTCGGAAACTCCGCCGTTCCAAAATCTTGTGGATTGCTGGTTTTGCAACGGTCATGGTGGCGTTGATTGTCTTTGCACAGGGGCAGTTCACGTTCTATGAAAGCCGCTATATCGACGGGGCCGGATGGTTTATGACAGCGGCTCAATCCCTTGCTACCTTTTATGTGCTGCCTGCGGTCATTGCCCTGCTGGGCAGCTATATGATCTGCCGGGAGGAACAGGAGGACACCCTAAAATCCCTGCGGCTCATTCCCGTGGATGAAGTGAAGCTGACGCTTACCAAAATGGTGCTGGCCCTTGTGTTCAGCGTCCTGATCTATCTTCTGCTTTTTGCTATTACCTTTCTCATTGAGGCTGTTTTACACTTTGAAGCTCTATCCATTGGCCTTGTTTTGGGAAATCTGAAAACATATCTTCTGGATGGGATCGGCGTGTTTTTTGCCATTTCTCCGATTATCGCTTTGGTGGCCCGGATGAAAAAGGGTTACTGGCTGGCGCTGGTATTTGCTGAAATCTATTCGTTCGCCGGGTTGTTCGCAAGTATGTCCAACCAGCTAAAGACGGTATATCCCATGACAGCCGTTTTCAATATCTCCGGCTATTACGATGCAGGCATGGTTCAGGTCTTAATTGGTATCATAGTTCTGCTGGCCTGTGTTGTTCTGGCGCTGTTCATTCTGAAAGGGCTGAACAGGAAAGTAAAATAATTCTGATTTTCCAACCACCAACCGGATAAGAACACAGTAAGGAGCTGATAGAAAGGGGAAGTTAATGAGAAAATTGCTTATCATAGACGACAATTTGGATTTTTTAGGTTTTTTGACCTCTGCTTTAGAAAAGTATTTTGAGGTTTATACAGCAACAGGGGTAAAAGATGCGTTGCGATTGCTGGAACATCAAAAAGTCGAAGCAATCTGTTCCGATTATAATATGAAGGATGGCACAGGACTTGAATTGCTTGAAGATATACGCCAAAAAGGGATCACCGTGCCTTTCCTGCTTATGTCCGGGGATGACGATTGCCTGCTTGAACAAAAGGCGAAACTTTGCGGGGGAGTATTTTGCTCCAAGGTCGATTATGATTTGATCGAAAAAATAAAAAGCATTGATTCACACTGAAACGTAATAATGTCTTTCGACTTTTAAACAGGTGATGCGTAATGGATCAAATTGAAATCATCCTTCGCACCACGGATCCGTCTGGAAAAGTGACAGAGCAGATCCTGGCGAAATTTGATACAGAGGAGCCAGCGATAGGGAGTGATAAGGTTCTTCAGTATTCCGGTCTTTGTATCGATCCTGTTCAGCATCAAATTTCTTACCAGGGGAAGGTGCTTCCTCTTACGGAAACGTATGAATTTCAGACACTTGTTTATCTCGCCAATCAGCCAGGAAGAGTTTTCACGAAAGAGCAGATCTACCAGGCTGTCTGGAAGGAAGAACCGGTGGAGGTGAGCAGTGCTGTATTCTGTATCATTGCAAATATCCGCCAGAAGCTGCGGAAGGTTACAAAAAAAGAATATATCCAGACCGTGCGGGGAGTTGGATACAAATTTGTGGATGTCCCAGGGGAGTGAGCCCCTGGGATTTTTTGTGAAAACTGAAAAAAAGTACAAGAGAGGTGTCTGTTTATCCACAGTGTACTTTTTCTTGGAATAAAAGCCTGGAGGCAGTCCGATGCAGTTCTTTTGCCCTCGTCATAGATTCTTCCGCCATTTCTTTGCTTACGTCTGGAAAGGCTTCTGAAGATCGATCATCCTGTACTGTGGAAGCCGGCCGTACTATGGTTGGGATCCCGGCTGAGAAATCAGGAACTTTTCTATGCGACTTATTTAAACCCGCATTTGTACCATTTGTAACCATTTTCTGCAGATCTATGGCGGATATTGTGCGTAGCCCCTGGGCTGCAGATGCGTTGGAATGAAGATACGCAGATTTATAGTCATGATGTTCCATCATCGTCATGGCTTTGGTTAATTCATTGGTAGCCTGTTCGTAGTGGCCCAGCGCTAACCTATATTGTGCGTAAAACATAATGCACCTCCTAAAGTTCTGTGAAAGCGGCCTAAGTTACATTAAGTAGAAATATTCTACTTTATTATCAAAAAACAATCAATGGATGGAAGCAAATTTAAAAGTACTTTATTCTTCTGCAGACACTTCCGTCAGTTCTTCGTAACCGATCAGCGCCGGAGTATGCGGCAGATCCCCAGCTTTTTCTTCCAAACGGTTTTCTTTTTTAAAATAGAGCCGGTAGCTGTGGCCAGCCAGAAGCCGGGTGTGTTTTTCCAGGCTGAAACGGTATTCTTTTCCGTCCGAGGTACGGAACAGCACCTGCTGATTCCGAGTGAGGGGCGATTTTTCCCGCTTAACGCAGATACCCTCCAGAACCCGATAGTTCTCTGCTTTTACAGCCTGGTATAAAAGGAGGAAGCGTATGATGCAGCACACGCCAAGAAGCAGGCTCATGACCAGCAGGATGGTATCCTTCTGGGACAGGGCATAAACGCACCCAAACAGGACACAGAAAAGGCCGACTGCACAGATGGCAGCCAGCCGGGTAAATAATGGTTTCGGCATAGGTTTCTCCTTTCGGATCAAATCTTCTGGAACAGGATCTTCTGGTTCAGGTACAGGTTGCTGACCGCCTGCAGGATGGGATACTGGGCGTGGGTGATCTGCACGGTATCCGTAAGGGTGCTGCAGGTGTCTTCCGGCGAGGTGTAGAGCTTCTCCAGGATATCCTCTTCCTTCCGGATCAGGATGCCCCGCTCCATACTGAGCAGCAGCTCTGCCGTGGACAGGGGCGCTTTTCCGGCAAGAGCCAGGACTTCCCGCTCCGTGGGCGTACATTTTGTCTTGCGAAGGAGCCGTGGGATGTCTTTTAGCTGCACCTGCCCTTTGGTGTAGAGCAGGAATACGCTGGCAAGCCGGGGAAGAAAACGGTCCTCAACGGGCGTGATGGTCAGCGTCCCCAAAAGCCGGTACAGGGCATCCACGGCGCTTACCCCCATCCCTTTTACCAGAAGCCCCCGCAGGAGCAGACGGTTCAGGTAATGGGACAGCGGCAGGGAAATGGACTGGCCGGAGTCTGCACAGTTCTTTTCAAACAGACGCTCCAGTTCCGGATAAGTCAGGATCTGGAAGGCCAGGCAGCTCCACACCAGAAGCTCCTCTTTGGACATCCCGTATTCCTTCTGGTTGTTGATCACATGGGGGACCGGTTTCCCGTTCACATTTACAAACTGAAGACTGCCGACAGCGGTATAGAGCGTAAGCATAAAAGTTCCTCCTTTATATGTTCAGGATAACAGAGCGCACAGCGCTGCATCCTGCTGTAAAAATCTGCGGGCTTTGCTCTGCCAGGCCCGGATATGGTTGGAAGGCACCTGGTAGTGAGCGGACAGCTCCTTGGCCGAGTAACCCTCAAGCTGGAAGCAGAGGGCCTCAATGCCTTTTTGGATGGTGCTGCACTGGGAGGCTTTGAGCGTCTCCAGATAAGCACCTGCCGCCGTATCTTTCAGTGCCAGGGGCGCTGCATCCGGCATTGCTTCCTGCTCCTGGCCAATCTGCAGGGCCGGCATAGCATCCAGCAGGTCTTCCTGCAGCGGGCAGAAAAGATCTTTTCCCCGGATTTCGTGACGCCAGGAGTCATAAATGGCATTGCGGATAGCAGCTGCAGCGTATGGAGTGAAGGGGAACCCTTCCCCGCAGGAGACAGCTGCCCGGCACAGGGCCAGGTATCCGATCTGGCAAAGTTCCTGCCGCTGCTCGCTGGTTAAAGGGCTTCCGTTTGTCATTGAGCGGATGATCTTTGGGACCAGATCCATATGATCTTCCGCCAGCTGCTTCTGGGCGGGTGTCATGGGCTTTACCATCGCATTTCCCTCCCTTCAGCCTGCCGCCTGGAGGCGGGGGCGCTGGTTCGCCAGAAGTTTTTTGGACTCCCGGATCACCTGGTCGCACATATAGTTCCCGAACATCCCGATGTGTGCCTGCTCATCGGAGAGACAGAACTTGTCTGCCAGCCAGTGATAGGCGTCGGGACGGCTTAAGATTCCCCTCAGCCAGATCTGGTCAAAGATCTGGTGTGCCAGCATCCGTTTCTTCCGAAGTTCCTGGTCTGCCAGCGTGCCTTTGGGGATCCGGGTTCCGGGATGGACTCCTACATAGGCGTCGCACCTGGGATAGTTGCTGCATACATAAACCTTGCCGCCGTAGGACTTCTCCCCGTAGACGAAGGAAGCGTCCCGAAGGATGGCAGTGCCGCCGCAGTATGGGCAGCGGATGGATTTCTTCTGTTTCATAGTCTGTTCACCTCAATTTCATACGTATGGCATAAGTACGGCATACGTTTATCATTCTCTACGTATTGCTTACTTATAGTGTAAGGATAAAGGTGACAGATGCCCATAGGATGAGCGCCGAAACTGGTCCCAGATCCGGACCAAATGGCACGTTTCACCATTTTTACGGCCAGTCAGAGTAAAAAATGGCCTTGATCAGCGGAAACAGGCCGCTGTCCGTGAAGCGCTCATAGTTGACCGGTGTGAAGATGAATCCGGCGCAGAAGATACGCACCAGAAACAGGATCACCAGAACCTTGCAGACCAGGTACAGCCGCATGGTGCGGGGCGTCCAGGGCTTTGTGGGGCGGAACTTCCGGTACAGGATATACAGCATGGGGAGAAAGATCAGGGTGGTAAATGCCCTGTCGATCCAGCAGATAATCAGAATCAGATAACTCATGTGATGCTCCTCCTTTCGTTTTCTTACTTATCCCATACGTAGAAGCCCCGCAAAACGCAACTTTACCAGTCATAGCAGGCTGCCTCCTGGAGACGCAGCAGTGCCTCCGGAAGACAAGGGGCTTCAAGCAGCCCTTCTTTTTCCAGATAGGGCCGGTACAGGGAGGTAAACTGCTCCATGGTCAATGCGCCGGCGCACTCGGTGGGCTCTGGAAGCCGGGCGAAAAGAAGCCTGGCATCCCTCATGAGGAGGACACAGGGCTTCCCCTCCGGATCCGGATGGTATAAAAAGTCCGGCTGTCTGCAATATCCCGGAGCTTTGCAGGAAAGGCAGCGTACATATACGCACTGGTGCCAGTTCCCCTCACAGCAGTCCAGAAAATGGCGGATATGCCTGGCGTCCGCCGTACAGTGGGTTCGTTCCATATCTGTCACCTTCCATAGAAACAGGCGGCCCAGTAATAGGAACCGCCTGTTAGAGTCAATGTGTGGGTTATTGGTTATCCTTCTGTTTCCGTCTGTGCAGATACAGGACGGTCAGTGCTCCGGCAAGGACAAGCGCGCCTGCCCCGATGCCAAGGTATAGAAGGATCGGTGCATCATCCCCGGTCTTGACCGGATTAGAAACGGAAGGTGTTTCCGCCGGTTCTTCCGGTACTTCCGGAGGATTTTCGGAGAGATGTACGGTCTGTCCCGCATCGTCAATATCCTTGTGAGAGCAGATCTCCCGCTGTGTCCCGTCTGCATCTACATAGTAGAGGGTTTCAAAGACAACCAGGGATTTTCCTGCAAGGGAGCTGCCGTCTAAGGTAAAGAGAACCTCTACGGAGCCGCTGCGCTCTTCCGGTGTAAATGCGGTTTCAGCCGTGACCGGATTGCCGTCAAGAAGCAGTTCTTCCCCGGTTTCCTGATCCATCAGCACGCCCTTTAAGAGATAGGATGCCCCGGGAATCAGGTTTTCATAGGAAACCGTATCCTTGATGGTTACCTCGCTGTCGGCCAGGATCTCCTGATCCCCGTCCTCCCCGTCTGTGGCAGAGGTGCCGATCTGCGGGAAGTAGATACTTTGCGGATCGGAAGAAATGTCCCTGTGGGACGCAACCACCTGATCTTTATAAAGGATCTCCTCGAAGACCACCAGGGTTTTTCCGGCCAGTGCCTCTGCATTAAAGGTAAAGGTCAGCTCGGTGGTTCCGGAAGTCTCCTCCGGGGTAAATTCTGCTTCAGCCGTTACGGGCTTGTCATCGATCAGCAGCTCTTCGCCGGTTTCCTGATCCATCAGCGTGCCGCGGATCGTGAAGGTTTCCCCGGCAATGAGGTTCGTATATTCGGCTGTATCCGTAATGGATGATTCCGCCTTTGCAAGCCCGGTCTGGCTTCCAAGCTCCGGATTTGCTGCAGTGGTGCTGACAGAAGGCAGAACCAGGGTCTGCTCCGGTGAACTAAGATCCTGGTGGGAAGCGATTTCTTCCTCCCCATAATACAGGGATTCAAAGACAACCAGTGTCTTACCTGCCGCTTCCGTGGCGTTGAAAGTGAACTCCACATCCACGGTCCCTTCCGTGCTTTCCGGTGTAAAGGTCAGCTCAGAAGTCACGGTTTCCCCGTCAATCTCCAATGCTTCCCCGGTTTCTTTATCCATTAAGATGCCTTTAAGTGTCAGTTCCTCGCCCGGCTGGACATTGGAATAGGACACCGTATCAATGAGTGTTACCTCTTCATCTGCGTGAGCCATCTGAAGGCCGGTTTCGGAATCTTTCACCTGAGTACCGATCTCCGGGAAGAAGATGGACTGGTCCTGATCCTCGATATCGGCGTGAACAGCCATTTTCAGGTCATCCTGCCACAGTTCCTCGAAGCAGACCACGGTGGTTCCGCCAAGGCCCGTAGCGTCAAAGGTAAATTCTACTTCCACGCTGCCGGTAGATTTTTTCGCCGTAAAGGTCGTCTCTGCTGTGATCGGTTTTCCATCAATCTCAAAAGGTTCCCCGGTTTCTTTGTTCATGAGCGTGCCGACCACCCGGTATTCCACGCCTTTTTTCAGCCCTTCATACTCAACCGTATCGACAATCGTTACCTTGTCATCGGGCTTTGCCATATGGGAGCCGCTTTCTTTATCCAGTGCAGTGGTGGCAATCTCCACTTTGTCATTGGTCAGCGTTCCCAGGTCGATGGTAACAGAGTCCCGGTACACTTCCACATCAAAGGTAAGAAGATTTCGGCCTTCATTGGCTTCACAGCGCTGTTCTTCGATGGTGTAAGTATCATAGATCAGGGCGCCTTTGGAGTCATCCGGCTCGGAGGTGCCAAACCAGATGCCGTCTTCCGCAGTCTCACCCCGGTTGGTATTGGAGGTATGTTTGTTCCACTCTGCGGATGTGCTGGCGTATCCATTCTGGTCGGTCACGATGGTATGGCTCTCGCCGGTTGTTTTAGAAGTAATGGTAAACGGTACGCCTGCGAGACGGGACAGATCCCCGTCACTGACCTTCACAAGCTCCAGATCCCCACGGATGACCTGGTTTTCAATGGATGAGCCGGTTTCGGTCAGTTCCACGATCTTGCCGTCTTCCGTGATGTCAAATTCCAGGGAGATACGGCCCTCGTTCAGATACCCTTTGGGTGCTTTTGTCTCATCCACCCGGTAATGGCCGTAAGGCAGGGCATCTTTCGCAGTGGAAGCCAGCCCTTTCTCATCGGTCACAAGCGTCAGGACGACTTCCCCGCTTTCGTAGGTTTCCCCGTCCACGATCACCGGATTGGCATTTAAGCTGGTGATGGTAAACTCCGCACCCTCTAAAGTAGCACCACCCTGAGCGGCAGCTTCCCCGGTTTCGATGTCACGTTTCTGCACTTTGACGCCGCCCCGGATGATCTGGTTCGAGATGGAGCTGTCTTCTCCGGTCAAGTCCACCATTTCCCCGTTTTTGGAGATGGTAAACTCCGCGGAGAGGGTGCCTTCCCCTAAATAACCGGTGGGAGGCGTCACCTCGTCTACACGGTAACTGCCGTAAGGCAGAGCGTCCGCAGCAGTGGATGCCAGTCCGGAGGCATCGGTCTTGATGGTCAGGACGACTTCATCCTTCTGATAGGTCGTTCCATCGACCACTACCGGGTTCTCATTTAATGAGGTGATGGCAAACTCTGCGCCTTCCAGTGTGGCACTGCCCTGGGGAGTGGTGCCGCCGGTTTCCAGATCCCGTTTCTGTACTTTGACACCGCCCCGGATAACAGCATCCGGTACATCCGGCGCCTGGTAAGCAGAGACAGTTTCTACTGTGCCGCTGCTGGAAATGGGCAGAACGAACACCGTTTCATTGAGCTGGTAGCCCTCCGGTGCTTTGGTTTCCTGGATGGTCACGGTTCCAAGAGGCACGCACAGTGTTTTGCCGTCGCTTGCATAGTAGAACGCATCTCCGCTGACCTTGTATTCCTCCGTAAAAGAAATTCTTCCCGTCTTCTCCTGTGCGGAATACCCAGGTGCGGGCAGGCTCACTGCCGTCTGCAGCCGGATCCGTATCGGAGATGGTGGTGTAGAACTTCACGGTAAACTCCGCATCCTTCAGGCTGGCGGCACCCTGGGGAATGGCATCCTTTAAGTCCGCATCCAGCTTCTGAAGCACCAGGGAGAGCGGGTTATTCTGAGGGATTTCCTTGACCTCTGCCTTCACTGTCTCATCCGAAGAAACGGTCACATCATAGGCATTGGTATCCAGGGCGTATCCCGGAGACGGAGAAAGCTCTTTGATCGTATAGCTGCCGACCTCAAGATCTCCGGATTTGGCGTAGCCATTCTCATCGGTGGTCAGTGTCTCTACCAGGTTGCTGCCCTGATAAATGCCGTACTGGGCGCCTTTTAAGCTGTAATTGCCGTTCCCGTCAGAGACGGAGCTGTTTGCCGTGGATTTCTGGATCTCGATCCAGCCGTAGGGCTTTTCGTACCAGCATCCCGCTACGGTCTGATTGCTGTCAGATGGGATGATAAAGGCACGGAAGGAGTCCGGTGGAGCGGGCAGGCCCTGGATCGCATTGGCGATCTCCACCGCCTTATCAATGTAGCTTTGGGGCGCACCATAAAAGGCTCCGCTTCCGGCGTCATAATTGCTGTACACATAGGAAGCCACCAGATGACCGATTACGTAGCGGTCATTTTCAGACCAGCCGCTTAAATAGGTGCCGGCGATGTTCTGCTCTTCATAGCCGTAACCGCCGGGCAGGTAGTAGAGCGCCTTGCGGAGCGCAGAGTCTTTTCCCAGCAGGTCGTACTGATAGCTGCCCGCCGCCGGCGTTTTCTTCATGGGCTGGACACAGTAGGCCGTGCCGTTGTTATCCACAGACATCTTTGTGGTGTAGTAATCGCCATAAGAGATTAATTCACCGGTCTGGAAATTAAGGGTTCCATCCGCCGCATGGGCTGTCATGGGGCTTGTGATGGCTGTCCCCGCAAGGACGATGGCTGCCATCAGGAAAGCGAAACAGCGGCGGAGGATGTGGGTTTTGATTCGTTTCATAAGTCTCCTCCTTTTCAAAAGGTACAGGGGAATGAAAAAAGGAAGTGCCTGCCCTGCATCAGACACTCCCCATGGGTTGCTTTGGCATCGTTACCCGGCTGCTTTTTGTTTATGCCGTTCCAGGATCTCCAGAAGTTCCTGCCGGTCAGTAGTGATCAGCTCTTTTTCCAGGGCGGATGCCTTAAATTCCACAGTAATGTTATTGTTATTCGTGGATATCAGACCATTGCCCCGCTGGAAGTGTGTAATGTTCATCACCTCCGTTTCCGAGAGATGCAGGATCTGTTTCACCCGCTGCGCCTCTTCGTCTTCCAGGTTCAGGACAAGTTTAGTCTTGCAGTTGTTTATGATTCCCTTTCCGTACTTGCCGTCGTCCAGGGCAAAAAAGTCGTTTAAGTCCTGCGTTGCAAAGACGGCAGAACCGCCGTATCCCCGGATGATCTTGGCGATCTCCAGGACAAATTCCGCAGCCAGGCGGTTGCTGGACGCACCGATGAGCTGCCAGACCTCATCCACGAAGATGGCTTTTTCCTCCGTTCGGTTCTCCTTTGCGATATCCCAGACATAATCCAAGACGGTAAACATGCCCACTGTCAATAGATCCCCGGTCAGCTCGGAAATATCGAGAACCGTATACTTATTGGTCAGATCCACGTTGGTTTCCTGGTTAAAAGAGGAAGCAGAGCCGTGGACCAGCCGGTTTAAGATGTGGGCCATGCGTTTCGTGTCATCGCTTTCCATCAGGATATCGTAGACATCTTCCAGGATCGGCATGGGTTTATACCGGTCCGGATGAGCCGGATCGATCAGGGACTCGTTTTTGTGGGTGATCCCCTTTTTGGCATAGGTCTTGATCAGCGCCTCATCGAGAAGCTGCCGCTCCTCATGGGTCATGTCCGGGATGAGCAGGCTGAAGAAGATATGCAGCTTCTGGATCTTCCCGGCCAGTGCCGAGTTGTCCATGGAAGGACCGTCCAGCAGCTCATTGACGGAGTTATCCGTTTTCCGGATCTCCATGATGTTGATGCAGTTCCGGCTGGCGGGGGAAATCTGGATGAACTCCCCGCCGATATTCTTGCAGGCCCGGTAGAACTCATGCCCTTTCAGCGGCGCTATGATGAAGACTTTGATGTTCTTGCGCCGCATCCGGGTGGCAAAAAGCTGCATGGTAAAGGTTTTCCCTGCACCGGAGCAGCCCAGGATCGCCACGTTGGCATTTTTGTACTGCCTGGAATCAAAGATATCCGCAATGACCAGGGAATTGTTATGCTTGTTTACCCCAAAGAGGATTCCGTTATCATCGCAGATACTGTAGCTGACGAAGGGATAGCAGCTTGCCGCCCCGGAAGTCAGTACGTTCCGCTTGGACAGCTTAAAAAGTTTCTTGTCCAGATTTGCCAGCGGCAGAGAGGATAAAAATCCCTGCTCCTGTAAAAAGTAGCAGGAGTGTAAGTTCATATCCTGCGAGATCAGGAGCTTTTTCATTTCCTGAATCCGCCACTGTAGTTCTTCCAACGTGGAAGCAGTAATGGTGATGAGAAGATTCATGTAATAGAAATCTTCGTTGTTGGCAAGTCCCTGCTTCAGAAAATATCCGGAGCGGATGGCAGAATCCAGATCGTCATAATCAGTGTTGGTATCGGACGCATCCTTTAATTTGGAACGGTTGATACGGATCTGCTGACCGAGACGCTGCTGAATCTTGTCCTTTGGCTGTTTCTGGAGAAAGAAATCAATATCAATCCCTTCCCCGGCATTGACAAGGAGTGACAGCCATCCGGGAGTTACCCGGTTTTTGTAGCCGTCAGACGGCACAAGCAGGTAGGAATGGTAAAGCCCATTGATCTGCACATAATGGGAGTGCTTGAAATCCACACTTTCCGGTGCGAGAAACTCGTTGATCCGGATGTGATCCAGTTCCTCCATGCGATTTTCCTTTGTATAGGCGGACAGTACAGTGCTGATCCGGTTCGAAAGCGGAACCTCCGTACAAAGGGTACGGTTTAAAAGGGTGTAGAGAACATCCGTAGTAAATTCATCCTCATTGTCATGGGAGACCACTTCATTCCCGCACTGGTATAGAAAGGTTTTGGCGGTCTGGGAGGCTGTCTCAAGAGCAGCAAGGATTTCCCGTTCCTCTTCCTTTCGGTTTGCGTTGAATGGTTCATATTCAAAGATCAGAAAGAACCGTCTGGATACTGCTTCTCTGGAACTTAAGTTCTGGACAAACTGGATGTAGTCACGCTGCAGTTCCTGACAGTGGGGATCGGTTTCCCGCTCCAGCTCCAGCTGGGACTGCTCCAGATGCTTATTGATGTCTGCTTTTTTGGAGATCATCTTGATCTGGAGTTTGACAGGGCTGATCTTTAAGTAACTGATAAAGCTGTAGATAATGCCCTGCTGTTCCCTGGCACTTCGAAGCAGAAAGTTGATTGGTTCAATCTCCAGGATCTTCACGTACCGTCCGTCTGTGGTATAGACGATTCCGTTTGCGATTTTTTCCACCGGAAGATAATCCTCCAAGGTCTGGTCTTTCTTTCGCTTTTTCCGGGAAACGGGTTTTGACGTGGCAGATGAGGTGTCCTCCTTGGAAACCACCTTTTTTTTCTGCTCTTTTTTTGCAGCCCGCTTTTCGGAAACTGCCCGTTTTTCTTCCTCCTTTCGTCTCCGGGCTTCCGTTTTTTTCTGTATTTTTATCTGTTTCGCCGCCTCTTTTTTCTGTCGGCTGGCTTCTTTCTGCTCCCACTTCAGATAACGGATATCTTCCTTTGCCTGTTTTTTGATGCCCCGCTTGGTGGAGGTATCAAACTGCCGGTGTTCTTTTTTTTTACTTTTTGGCGGAGCTGGTGCGTCCGGTTCAGACTGTGGGGGAGCCGATGCCATTACTTTGGAAGGCTCTGCCATTTTTTCTGCTTTCCGGTGTTTCTTTGTCTTTGGCTCTTTGAAACGTGGTTTCCTGCGTGGCTTTCCTTCCGGAAGACTATCGGACCTCCAGATTACCCTGCGGTTCACTACAAAACGCAGGGCATTCATCAAAAAGGCAGTGATGCTCTCCCCGCCGATTCCAATCAGGGCTACCATTGCCGCTGGAAGTGCGGTCATGCAGAGAATGATGATGCGGGCAGTCAGGGACAGCGGCAGGTGGAAAACAGGGATACCGATTGCCAGGGAAAGAACAATGCTTTCTATGGCATTGCGGATGTCAAAAGTTCCGTTTAGGATCTTGCCTTTCTCAATGAAGTTGGAAGGGATAAAGGAAACCGGTGTTTCTTCTGGCTGTGTCATGGCTGCACCTCCTTTTTCGTATCTTTCGCATCTTCGGAAGGCACAGAGGCACTGCCGGATTCTGTGTCCGGAGCTTCCGGGCTGTCAGAAGTATCCGGATACCCGCCTTCCTGCAGGTGTTCAATGTCCTGCGAAGTCAGGGACGGCAGGGAATCATCGGTTTGCTTTTCGTAAACAGTCGTATCTGCAGAGACCTGTACCCCGTCTTCTCCAAATAAAAACACACCCGTCGGGGTGTGGTAGGTAACCGGAAGCGTATCCTGATCGGAAAGTGAAAACATCAGGCAGACGGTTGTTTCGGTAGGGTAGCTGGTTTTTTCCGGCAGGAAGGTGATGCTTGTCTGTTCTTTTTTGACATACTCTTTTAGGTAGATAGGAAACTGCCCTTTGAGAGAAGCAATCTGGCTGTCGGAGAAAAATGCTTTTAAAGCATCAAAATCCAGATATTCCGGCATGGGGGTATCAGAATTTGTTTCTGTTGTTTCCTTTGCCGGTTCCCTGCCTTTGTTTCCGGAAGCTTCTTTTTTCTGGCTTTTCCAGAAACTGGGGAGAACCAGTCCGGCAAGCAGCAGAAACAGCATCAGAAAAATGGAAAGAATCACTTTTGTTCTGTTCATAATGGCTCCTTTATTTTTTGTCGAAGATCCAGTAGGCATTTGCCGTAGCATGGATTTCCGACATCATATCAAATTCACGGTTAATATAGTTCTTTGCGTCACTGTCATTGGGATCATTGACCAGTACCTTGCCGTTTGCCGTAACACCTCGGAGTACGATGAAGTGTCCGCCGCTGGTGAAAAGTCCTGCCCGCTGAGAGGAGATGACCGGACAGCCTTCGGAGAGTGCCTGAAGTACCGTATTGGCATTGCTGGTCTGTGTGACGCTGCCACAGCCGAAATGACTGGCTGCAGCCTGAAAGTAGCTCCAGTAGGTTCCAACTCCCGGCTTGTAATAGGAATTCCCGCACCATGCCACCGCATCCGGAGGGGTAATGGTATTCCCGGTCAGGTAGCTGGCGATCATGGCAAAGCTGGTAGGCCCGCAGCC
>OLVT01002078.1_pt1 | contig 14637 bp, 8 predicted proteins | sample 1673241 | NCBI WGS metagenome assembly OLVT01 (sample SAMEA3178936, study PRJEB25190) | human gut metagenome | biome: human gut; feature: human-associated habitat; material: faeces | place: Austria | collected 2013 | reverse complement strand
GAAGGAGCTGAACCAATACCGCATGTGGATACTGGAGCCTCTGCGGCCTCTGCGGGAGGCATTTAAGGCAGAGGGAGCCACCATTGCCTCTGTGACGGCAGCTCTTCGCCAGTTCCTGGAGCATATGGAGCTGAGGGAAAAGCTGGAGGAGTACAGGGATTTCTTTCTGGAGCGAAAAGAGCCGGGGGATGAGAACCTGGCCAGGGAATACGGCCAGGTCTATGACCGCGTACTGGAACTGTTTGAGCGGCTGGAAGGGCTTTTGGGCGCGGAAAAAGCGGATATGAAGAACTATATCCAGATTCTGGACGCCGGTTTCCAGGAAATCCAGGTGGGTGTGATTCCGGCCACGGTTGACCAGGTTATGGTGGGTGATATCACCCGAAGCCGTCTGGAAGCAGTGAAGGTACTGTTTTTCGTAGGAGTAAACGAGGGAACGGTGCCCCAGAGAAAGAACGGGGGAAGCCTTTTATCGGACCGTGACAGGGCGGCTCTCAGGAAAATGGATATAGAGCTGGCTCCCACGGTAAAGGAGGATGGCTGCATCCAGAAATTTTATCTGTATCTTATGATGTCAAAGCCCTCCCGACAGCTGGTGCTCACCTATGCCGGACTTACGCCGGACGGCAAGAGCCAGAGACCCTCCAATCTTATGGGAGAAGTGGGAAAGCTGTTTCCCGGAATGAAAACCCTGGACGAGCATTCCGTGGAATGGCCGGTGCGGACCGGGAGGGATGCCAGGGAGCTGCTTATACAGGGGCTTCGGGGAATGCAGGAACAGGGGGAGGATGACAGGGAGCGGGAGGACGCTGCCTTTATGCAGCTCTTCCAGCATTTTTATACATCGCAGGAGCACCGGGATAAGGTGAGGCAGCTGGTGGACGCTGCTTTTTATTCCTATGAGGAAAGGGGAATCGGACGGGCAGCTGCCAGAGCCCTTTACGGCAGGGAACTGCAGGGCAGCGTAACCCGGCTGGAGCAGTTCGCCTCCTGTGCCTACGCCCATTTCCTGCGGTATGGTCTGGAACTGATGGAGCGGCAGGAGTACGAGCTGGAGGCAGTGGACATGGGCAACCTGTTCCACCAGTCCATCGACAGATGCTTTGCCTCCATGAAGGACAGAGGGCAGGATTGGCGGGAGCTGACCGAAGAGGGGAGAAAGAGCCTTGTAAAGGAATGCGTGACCCAGGTAACGGAGGAATACGGCAACACAATCATGTCCAGCTCAGCCCGCAACGCGTATCTGGCAGGCAGGGTGGAACGGATTACGGACCGCACCATATGGGCTCTGGCAGAGCAGGTGAAAAAGGGGGACTTTGAGCCGGTGGGATTCGAGGTGTCCTTTTCAGCCATTGATAACCTGAAGGCCATGCGCATCGGTCTGTCAGAGGATGAAGAGCTGCAGCTTCGCGGACGTATTGACCGCATGGACCTGTGCAGGGATGAGGACCATGTCTATGTAAAGATTATTGACTATAAGTCAGGAACCACATCCTTTGACCTGGCTGCCCTGTTTTATGGATTGCAGCTTCAGCTGGTGGTCTATATGGATGCGGCGGTGGAGATGGAGGAGAGGAGACATCCGGACAAGGAGGTGGTTCCTGCCGGTATCTTCTACTACCACATAGGTGACCCGATAGCGGATAAGCAGGAAGGAATGGATGAAAGGGATATCGAAAAACAGATATTAAAGCAGCTCAGGATGAACGGTCTGGTAAACAGTGAACTGGATATTATCCGGCATCTGGACCGGGAGATAGAGAAGGAATCCGATGTGATACCCGTAGCGATTAAGGATGGCTATGTCCAGGAAAGCCGCTCGTCCGTGGCCAGCACCAGACGTTTTCAGGATCTGCGCCGGTTTGTGAACCGGAGGCTCAGGGAAGCGGGGCAGGATATACTGATGGGAAATGTGGACTTAAAGCCTTACAAACAGGGAAACAGGACAGCCTGCGACTATTGCCCCTACCATGCAGTGTGCGGGTTCGATACCAAGACAGCAGGCTATGGATACCGCAAGCTCAAGGGACTTAAGCCTGAGGAAATCTGGGCGGAATTGGAATCTGAAGGAGACGAGGAAACAGATGGCAGTGAATTGGACCAGTAAACAGCAAGAGGTTATAGACAGCAGAAACAGGAACCTTCTGGTGTCCGCGGCAGCGGGCAGCGGTAAGACGGCCGTGCTGGTGGAACGTATCATCCAGATGATAAGCGAAGGAGACCGCCCACTGGATATTGACCAGCTGCTGGTAATGACGTTTACCAATGCAGCTGCGGCTGAGATGCGGGAGAGGATAGGCGCCGCAGTGGAGCAGAAGCTGAAGGAACGTCCTGAGGATGAGCATCTGTGGCTCCAGGCAGCCCTGATCCCCCAGGCCCAGATTACCACCATTGACAGCTTCTGCCTGAATATCATCCGCAGCCATTATAACAGCCTGGACATAGATCCGGCCTTCCGTATCGGGGATGAGGGGGAGCTGTCCCTTCTGCGGGGGGACTGCATGGGGGAAATGCTGGAAAACTGTTACGATGAGGCGGATGAGGAGTTTGGAAGGTTCGTGGAGCATTTCGGACGGGGAAAGTCAGACAGGGGAATTGAGGATGTGATTCTCCAGGCATGGCAGTTTTCCCAGAGCCATCCATGGCCGCAGGAATGGCTTGCAGCCTGTCAGAAGGAGCTGGAGGAGGAAAGCATCGGGGAAATGGAGGAAAGCCCCTGGATGGTGTTCCTGATGGAGGATGTGGCCAGACAGATGGCAGAGCTTTCCGGGCAGCTGGGGGAAGCCCTTAATGTGTGCCTGGAGGAAAACGGCCCCCTGGCATACGAGCCCATGCTCATAAGCGACAGAAGTAAAATCGAGGCCATAGGAAGGGCCGCTTCCACAGGCAGCTTTGAAGCCCTGTATAACAGCCTGCAGAACATGAGCTTCGACCGGCTGGCATCCATCCGGAGCAAGGATATTGACGGTGATAAGAAGGCATTTGTAAGCGCATGCAGGGACCGGATCAAGAAGGCCGTGGCAAAATGCAGGGAGCTCTACGGCCAGCAGAGTCCGCAGGAAGTCGTGGAAAGCATGAGAGGGACCAGAAGGGTCATCCGGGAGCTCTTAAGGCTTACAGGCATGTTCGACCAGGCATACAGGGATGCCAAGCGGGAGCGGAACGTGCTGGATTTTAATGATTTGGAGCATCTGGCGCTGGAGGTTCTGTATGTGCGGGAGGAAACCGGAAACGGGGAAGAAAGGGTTTCCCGTCATCCGTCCCAGGTGGCAGACGAGCTCAGCCGGCAGTATGAGGAGATATTGGTGGACGAATACCAGGACAGCAATTATGTCCAGGAAGCATTGATCACCAGCATTTCCAGGGAGCGGTTCGGTTATCCCAACGTATTTATGGTGGGGGATGTGAAGCAGAGCATATACAGGTTCCGTCTGGCCAGGCCGGAGCTTTTTATGGATAAATATGAAAAATATTCCAGGCAGGGCGGACCGTACCAAATGATTGAATTACAGCAGAACTTCCGGAGCAGGGAGTCTGTGCTGACCAGTGTCAATGATGTGTTTTATCAAATCATGACAAAGAATCTGGGAGGAATCACATACACGCCTGAGACAGCCCTTTATCCCGGAGCGGTATTTGAGGAAGTGAACAGGAAAACGGTTTGTGGCCCGGGACTGGAAGAGGGGGAGTCTGACACGCAGGAATCCGGCCCTGTTTCCTTCCTTGCAGGAACGCCTACGGAGCTTCTCATGGTGGATACGGGTGCGGAAGCACTGAAGCAGCTGGATGAAGACTCCCTTGATTATACGGCAAAAGAGCTGGAAGCCAGACTGATTGCCGGAAGGATACGCCAGCTGGTAAGCCAAGGCCAGGGGATTTTGGTGTGGGACAAATCCAGGGGAGCTTACCGCAGGGCCCGTTACGGCGACGTGGTTATCCTGCTCAGAAGCATGACGGGATGGTCGGAGGTATTTGTAAATGTGCTGATGAATGAAGGCATCCCGGCTTTTGCCCAGACCAGGACAGGATATTTCAACACGGTTGAGGTGGAGACGGTTCTCAGCCTTCTGTCTGTTGTTGATAATCCCATGCAGGATATTCCGCTGGCAGCCGTTATGCGCTCGCCCATTGTGGGGATGGATGATGAGGAGATGGCCTGGATGATGGCCGCCTACAAGCGGAATTCCAAAAAGGGCCAGGACCGGGGCGTATACGGGGCATGGAGGCTCTGGCTGGAGGAAGGGCCGGTGCCGGAGGAAGAACTGGAGCAGGAGGAAGGTCTGGGAAAAGGGCCGGGGCCGGAGGAAAATCCTGACAGGGAAGAAGGCTTAATCACAGTGGGATTATGCAGCATACCGGCAGAGGCAGCCCATTCCATTTCCCTTAAATCCCTTAAGCTGTCACTCCTTATGGAACGGCTGCGGGGGGAGGCAAGGCATCTGCCCATCCATGAGCTGCTGTACCGGGTATACAAGGAGAGCGGATATTACGACTATGTATCCGCCATGCCGGCCGGGGAGACGAGACGGGCCAACCTGGACATGCTGGTGGAAAAGGCAGCTGCCTATGAATCCACCAGCTACAAGGGTCTGTTTCATTTTGTAAGGTACATTGAAAAACTGAAGAAATTTGATACGGATTTCGGTGAGGCCAGCGTGGCCGGTGAGCAGGACAATACGGTGCGCATCATGAGTATTCACAAGAGCAAAGGTCTGGAATTCCCAGTGGTATTTCTGGCTGGCCTGGGAAAGCGGTTTAACAAGCAGGATGCGTACGGACAGATTCTTCTGGATGCGGATTTAGGGGCTGCGGCAGATTTCCTGGACCTGGAGCTGCGGGTCAAGGCGCCGACTCTTAAAAAGCAGGCATTGAAGCGCCGGATGGAGCTGGAAACAATGGGGGAGGAGCTCAGGGTGCTCTATGTGGCCATGACCAGGGCAAAGGAAAAGCTGATTATGACAGCCGCGGATAAGTCACTGGAGAATAAGCTGGGAAAATGGAAGGACATTCCCCTGTCCCAGGGCCAGCTGCCCTATACCATACTGGCTTCAGCCAATTCCTGCCTGGACTGGCTCCTTATGGCCCAGCCCGCTATTCCTGCCGCCCACATGGAAATGCGCCAGATTCAGGTAAAAGACCTGATTGGCGAGGAAATCACCCGGCAAATCATACGGAAGATGAAAAAGGAAGACCTTCTGAACCTGGATGGGGAGAGGGTGTATGATGCAGCATTTGGAACACATCTCAGAAAAGTCCTGGAATATGAATACCCTTATGAATCAGATACCGGACTGTACGCTATGGTGTCTGTATCCGAGCTCAAAAAACAGAGCCAGATAGGACGGGCAGAGGATACCATTGGCACGGACCGTGACAATCTGGAGGGGGCAGCCCTTGGTGAGCTGACGGCGCTGAGGGGAAAACAGGATGTGGCAGGCTCCGGATTCAGGGAATCAGGAGAACAGAATAAACCATCTTCATCCGGCCCAAACCGCGGAGCTCTGCGGGGAACCGCATACCACGCGGTTCTGGAGCATATCCGGTTCCATGAGATACACAGCCTGTCAGAGGTAAAGCCGGTGGTGGATGAGCTTCTGGAGAACGGATTTCTGGACCAGGAAGCCCGTGACTTTATTAATCCCAATGTCATATGGAATTTCCTGTCCAGTTCCTTGGGGACGCGTATGGCGAAAGCACAGGCAGAGGGACGCATCCATAAGGAGCAGCAGTTTATCATAGGCATACCTGCCAGGGAAATGGGCCTTGGTGATTCCGACGAGCTGGTACTTATCCAGGGAATCATCGACGCCTATCTGGAGGAAGAGGACGGACTGGTCCTTATTGACTATAAAACAGACCATGTGCCGGAGGGAAGTCCGGAACAAGGGGCAAAGATGCTGGCAGAGCGCTACAGAGTCCAGCTGGACTATTATGAGCGCGCATTGACCCAGCTGACTGAGAAACATGTAAAAGAGCGCATTATTTATTCCCTTGCGCTTCAGATGAGTATAAACGTATGAAAGAAGGAATCAGGATGAATCAGAAAAGAGAAATAAGAACCGTATCCCTCATTGGACTGGGAGCCATTGGCTGTTTCCTGGCCAGTCATCTGGGGCCTCTGATGGGAGATAATCTGCGTGTGATTGCAGGGGGCAGCCGCCGTGAACGTCTGGAACAGGAAGGCGTCATGGTCAATGGGGTCCGCCACCATTTCAACATCGTATCCCCGGAGGAAACCTGCGGTCAGGATTATCCGGATTTAGCTATTATCATCACCAAGTTTCCTGCCCTGTCCCAGGCTTTGGAGGACATGAGAAACCAGATTGGACCGGATACCCTTATCATGGCCCCGTTAAACGGGGTGGAGGCAGAGGAAAAGGTGGCAGCGGTATTTGGATGGGATAATCTGCTGTATTCCCTGGCAAAGGTAAGCGTGGTCATGAAGGACGGGTGCGCCTCCTTTAATCCAAAGGCTGCCCGGATTGAAATGGGGGAGAAGCACAATGAGACAGTGTCCCCCAGGGTACAGGCCGTGAAGGAGCTGTTTGAGGGGGCGGGCATACGTACCGTTGTTCCGGAGGATATGGAGCGGGCCATCTGGTATAAATACATGTGCAATGTCAGTGAGAACCAGAGCGCCGCTGTCCTGGGCATCCCCTTTGGGGCCTGGAGTGTCAGCGCAGATGCCAATTTTATCCGTGAGAAGCTGATGAGGGAGGTCATAGCCATTGCGCAAAAGAAAGGAATCGACCTCTCGGAAAAGGATATGGAAAAACAGGCCAGCGTGCTTAAGGACGTGCCTCCTAAAAATAAACCGTCCACCCTCCAGGACATTGAGGCAGGCCGCAAGACCGAGGTGGAAATGTTCGGAGGCACCATCATCCGTATGGGCCGTGAGCTGGGAGTGCCTACGCCTTATAATGAAATGTTCTACCATGGAATTAAGGTGCTGGAGCAGAAGAATGAGGGGTTGTTTTAAGAAAAATACGGTGTCACCTGCGCTGGGGAGAGGCAGATGGAAATAAGAAAAGACGGATGACCATTCCCACGGTCCATCCGTCTTTCCTTATTTCCTGCCTATATAGCCACAGGAATCTTCCCGCTAAAGGTGTGATACTGATAATGTTCCAGCCGGAAGCTGTCAGTGGTGAACTGATAGAAATTCTGGATGGAAGTGTCCATGGACAGGGTTGGACCTGGGTAAGGCTCCCGTTTCAGCAACTCCTCCACCATCGGTATATGCCGGTCGTAGATATGGGCGTCTGCAATAACATGGACCAATTCGCCGGGTTTCAGGCCGCTTACCTGCGCCAGCATGTGGAGCAGGACCGCGTACTGGCATACGTTCCAGCTGTTGGCTGTCAGCATGTCCTGGGAACGCTGGTTTAAGATACCGTTCAGGGTATTACCGGAGACATTGAAGGTCATGCTGTAGGCGCAGGGATAGAGGTTCATTTCGCATAGATCATGGTGGTTGTAGATATTGGACATGATCCGGCGGCTTAAGGGATTGTGCTTCAGGTCATACAGGATGCGGTCTACCTGGTCAAAATCCCCTTCCTTATAATGGTGCTTTACACCCAGCTGGTAGCCGTAGGCCTTGCCTATGCTGCCGTTCTCATCTGCCCATGAATCCCAGATGTGGCTGTTCAGGTCATGGATGTTGTTGGATTTTTTCTGCCATATCCACAGAAGCTCGTCCACTGCCGACTTAAAGGCAGTGCGCCGCAGGGTGATGACGGGAAATTCCCTTGTAAGATCGTAGCGGTTCACGATGCCAAAGCGCTTGATGGTGTGGGCCGGGGTGCCGTCCTCCCATACCGGACGCACGTCATAGTCTGTATCCCAGACGCCGTGTTCTAATATATCGTTGCAGTTTTGTATGAATATCTGGTCTGCGTAGCTCATGTTCATTGTCCTCCATTTTAAATATGGAACCATTATAACAGAGGACACCTTTTCTTTCAAAGGGTTTCATGATATAATCGGTCAAGACCGGTGAACGGGACAGGGATAAACAGATACCTGGAAGAAAATGGGAGGTATTCACACATGAATCTGATTGTTGCAGTGGATGAGAAATGGGGAATAGGTAAGGACGGCGGTCTCCTTGCGCATCTCCCGGAGGATATGAAGTATTTCAGAGAGACCACCAGTGGCAGGACCGTGGTCATGGGACGCAGGACCCTGGAGAGCTTTCCCGGTGGAAAGCCCCTGAAGAACCGCGTAAATATGGTTTTGTCCAGAAATGAATCGTATTCTCCTGAGGGTGTGCAGGTGTACCACAGGGCGGAGGATGTGCTGGAGGCATTAAAGGACTGTAATGAGGATGATGTGTTCATCATCGGCGGAGGCATGATATACAGGGAGTTTCTTCCCTACTGCAATAAGGCATATGTGACCTACATCCACAGGACCTTTGAGGTGGACACGGATTTTGAAAATCTGGATCAGGATGAAAACTGGAAACTGGAGTCGGTCAGCGATGGCAGGGAGCATGAGGGCATTTCCTTTGAATTCAGAATATACAGAAGGGTAAGGTGAGGGGATATTGAATCTTTGCGTGACAGCGGACAGGCATTGGGCCATCGGCAAGGACGGCAGGCCACTGGTGACGATTCCGGCCGACCGGCAGATGTTTCTTAAGGAGACGGCCGGCAAGGTGGTGGTCATGGGGCGCAGGACCCTGGAGGGACTGCCGGGAGGACAGCCCTTTGGAAACCGGGTAAATATTGTCCTGACCCATGATATGCAGTATAAAGTAAAGGGCGCAGTGGTCTGCCACAGCCTGGAGGAGGCGCTTAAGGCGCTTAAGGATTACGATGAAGGTGATATCTATATCATAGGAGGGGAGAGCGTTTACCGGCAGTTTCTTCCCTATTGCACAACGGCCCATGTGACCAGTATTGATTATACCTATGACGGGGATGCATACTTTCCTGATTTGGAAGAGGAAGAGGGATGGTATCTGGCGGAAGAGGGGGACGAACAGACCTATTTTGACCTCTGTTATACCTTCCGGAGGTTCCGGAGAAAAAAGTAATAAAAAAATTGTTCAACACGCTGAAAAAAAGAAAATAATTTTTGAAAAAATTTAAAAACCGGTTGTAACATGAAGCAGAAAATGTTAATATAAAGCTTGTGCGAGGGTAAATTCTCACAAGCTTCTTAAAAAACAGGAGAACGGGGGAATATATAGTGAAACAGGATGGAACATTATTTACACTTGAAAATGATGAGCTTCTAGTTACTGTTGCCCGCCGCGGTGCAGAACTTACCAGGATTTATGACAAGAAAGCGGACCGCGAAGTGCTTTGGTGCGCTGAACCGTCTGTGTGGAACAGACACGCCCCTGTGCTTTTTCCGTTTGTGGGAAAATGTTATGAGGGAGCGTATGTCCATGATGGGAAAGAATACGGCATGACGCCCCACGGCTTTGCAAGGGATATGGATTTTGAACCTCTTCTCTGTGATATGGACGAATGCTGGTTCCGTTTGAAGGACACGCCGGAGACATATGAAAAGTATCCGTTCCATTTCGAGGTGGAGATTGGTCACAGGCTGGAAGGCAGAACCATCGAGGTTATGTGGAAGGTTGCCAATACGGATTCAGGCGAGATGCTGTTTATGATGGGCGGACATCCTGCTTTTCAGGTGCCGGAAGGGAAAAACATATACGATTTCACCTTTGAGTTTAACCGGAGAGGGTGCAGGGAGGGACAGTTTACGGATTGTCTCCATTATCTTGCGCCTAATGCGAACGGCTATGAGAAGGAAGAACTTCAGGGAAATTTGAAGCTGTCAGAGGGCCGGGTGCCGCTGACAAAAGGATTTTTCGATACAGCTCTTACATATATGTTTGATGAAGCACAGGTCAGCAGCGTGAGCCTGATGGTGGATGGAAGCCCCTATGTGACGTTGGAATGCAGCGATTTCCCATATTTGGGAATATGGACAATGGAGGCCACCCATCCCTTTGTATGTCTGGAACCATGGTACGGTATCTGCGCATCAGATGGATATAAGGGGGAATTGAAGGACAGAAGGGGAATCATATCGTTGCCCGGATGGGAAAACTGGCAGAAGAGCTACCAGATCCGGGTGGAATAACAATGAATGTCACGTCCGGATGCGCGGCGAAATCCAGCTGAGGACGCGAGTATATATTACTAGGAGGAGAACCATGTATAAGATTGTAAAATCAGAATGCCTGGCAGATAAGATATATCTGATGGACGTGGAAGCACCGCGTATAGCCAGGGCCTGTCAACCAGGCGAATTTGTAATTGTCAAGATGGACGAAGTAGGAGAGAGAATCCCGTTAACCATCTGTGACTACGACCGTGAGAAGGGCCTGGTAACCATCGTGTTCCAGATTGTGGGAGCATCCACAGAGCGTATGGCCGGACTGAAGGCCGGAGACAGCTTCGCAGATTTCGTAGGTCCCCTGGGACAGCCTTCCGAATTCGTGAAGGATGACCTGGAGGAAGTAAAGAAGAGACGTTATCTCTTTGTAGCCGGCGGCGTGGGAAGCGCGCCTGTTTACCCACAGGTAAAATGGCTGAAAGAGCGCGGCATTGACGTGGATGTGGTGGAAGGCGCCAAGACCAAGGACATGCTGATTTTGGAAGAGGAAATGAGAGCTGTTGCAGGAAACCTCTACATTACCACAGATGACGGTTCCTATGTGCGCAAGGGCATGGTAACCGATGTTGTTAAGGATTTGGTGGAGAACCAGGGCAAGAAGTACGATGTCTGTGTTGCCATCGGACCTATGATTATGATGAAATTTGTCTGCAAGCTCACCAAGGAGCTGGGAATTCCAACCATCGTCAGCATGAACCCAATCATGGTTGACGGCACAGGAATGTGCGGCGCCTGCCGTGTAAGCGTTGGCGGGGAAGTGAAGTTCGCATGTGTGGACGGACCTGAGTTTGACGGCCATCTGGTAGATTTCGACCAGGCCATGAAGCGCCAGCAGATGTACAAGACAGAAGAGGGCAGAGCCATCTTAAGGCTGCGTGAGGGTGCTACCCATCACGGCGGATGCGGAAACTGCGGAGGTGAGGAATAATGGACGTATTAAAGAAGATACCCGTAAGGGAACAGGACCCAAAGGAGAGGGCAACGAATTTTAAGGAAGTATGTCTGGGATATAACCAGGAAGAAGCCCAGGAAGAAGCTTCCCGCTGCATTAACTGTAAGAATGCAAAATGTATCCAGGGATGCCCGGTTGCCATCAATATACCAAAGTTCATTGCAGAAGTAAAAGAAGGAAAATTTGAGGATGCAGCAAATACCATAGCAGAATCCAGCGCCCTTCCCGCAGTATGCGGACGTGTATGCCCTCAGGAGAGCCAGTGCGAAGGCAAATGTATCCGCGGCATCAAAGGCGAGCCTATTTCCATCGGAAAGCTGGAGCGTTTCGTGGCAGACTGGTCCAGGGAAAATGGATTCGTACCGGCTAAGCCAGAGAAAACCAACGGCATCAAGGTAGCTGTAATCGGTTCCGGCCCTGCAGGACTTACCTGCGCAGGCGACCTTGCAAAGATGGGATACGAAGTAACCATCTTCGAGGCCCTTCATGAGCCAGGCGGCGTGCTTACATATGGAATTCCTGAATTCCGTCTTCCAAAGTCCGGCGTGGTACAGCCTGAAATCGACAACGTAAGGAAACTGGGCGTTAAGATTGAGACCAATGTTATCATCGGTAAATCCGTGACCATAGACGAGCTGATGGATGAGGAAGGCTTTAAGGCCGTATTCATCGGTTCCGGCGCAGGACTTCCCAAGTTCATGGGAATTCCAGGTGAGAACGCCAACGGTGTATTCTCTGCCAACGAGTATCTGACCAGAAGCAACCTGATGAAGGCCTTCCGTGATGATTACGATACGCCAATCTACCTGGGCAAGAAGGTAGCAGTTGTAGGCGGCGGAAACGTTGCCATGGATGCTGCCAGAACAGCACTCCGTCTGGGCGCAGAGGTGCATGTAGTGTACAGAAGAAGCGAAGCTGAGCTGCCTGCCCGTGTGGAGGAAGTACATCATGCAAAAGAAGAGGGAATTATCTTCAATCTGCTGACCAATCCGGTAGAGATTCTGACCGACGACAACGGCTGGGTTAAGGGAATGGTAGTGCGCAAGATGGAACTGGGCGAGCCGGATGCATCAGGCCGCCGCAGACCGGTAGAGGTTGCCGGATCGGATTACACCATTGATGTGGACGCTGTCATCATGTCCCTTGGAACCTCTCCAAACCCACTGATTTCTTCCACCACAGAAGGCCTTGAGACCAACAAGTGGAAATGTATCATTGCAGATGAGAGCAACGGCAAGACCACCAAGGAAGGCGTATATGCAGGCGGCGATGCCGTAACAGGCGCTGCAACCGTAATCCTTGCCATGGAGGCAGGCCGCGCAGGTGCAAGAGGAATTGATGAATACCTTAATGGAAATAAATAGGTAAATATAGTATCTGAAATATAGAAAGCCGGTATCCGGGGTATGTCTGTTGTGGACAGAAGAGCCTGGATGCCGGTTTTTTTGTAGTGGTGGATTGGGCGATGGTGTGTGTGGTTTATGGAGTTTGGTATGTGTGGCTGTGGTGGGGATGGGGGTGTTGGTGGGTGGATTGTTGGTGAAGTGTGGTGATGGCAGTGGTAGCAGGAGTGGAAGACAACGGATTTTACTTTTACATTTCTCCCGCGAAAACAGAAGAGAAATGGTTCTGCGGAGAGAAATAAAAACTAGTTGTGGAAAGAAATAAAAATGAGTTGGGTATTGACGCTTTAAGGGTATATATGATATTCTATATAAAATCGTACGGAAGTCTCTGTGCAGGATTCTTATTAGCAGTTTCATGATCGTTTGGCTGGTTCAGCCGTTTTTCACGTAGGGATGATTAAAAAAGGTGGTGATGCGTGTTTTATTGCCTTATTCAGTATGCAGCGGTGTGTTTGGATTATATCTGTAAGTTTCTTAAAATCAGTACTGTTTATCAGTAGTCAGTTGTGTTCGTTAATCAATATTCTTGAAAAATCAGAGGGATTGTTTGTACTTGAAAATTGAATCATATTATTTTGCGCGCCTTGAAACTTCATTTTAGCTAAAAAAGGTGAAAATTCCCCTGCCTTTACAGGTGGTGTATGCGGATGGTGACGGGGGAGAACCGCCAGAAATAAACTTAACAGCAGCAGCGGGCGGAGAAAAACCGGTATTCCAGCTGATATGAGGTCAAACCATGGGGCTTTATAAGAGTTGGCTGTGCGTTGGTTAATAACCGGGCGCGGATGGAAATATCTGCTGATGAAAAATGGGGGACGGATCCGCATTTATGTATTGTGAGGCTCGTTTTGCTGTTATTGCGGGGGCGGTGTGGATTGCAGGGAGGAGGATGAAAATGGGAGATGGAATTTCAGATGGATTAGGGAGAGGAAAAATGTTTAGTGCTGTTTTATGTGAAGGAAAATGTAGGTGTGAGTAAGAAAATGGGATTTTGTGGGAGGAGGAGAGCAGGATAGCTGAAAGAGATGTGGCCCGGAAAAAAATGACCAGAGAGGAAAAGATGAAAGTGAAAGGGCTGAAAAAGAATAGGTTGAAAAAAAGATGACAGGACAGGCCATGACGATAGGGAATTAAGAGATGGGGAAAAGACTGGGGGAAATGATTGGAGGAGAAATAGCGGGGAGTGAAATAGCGGGAAGAAAAATTGCGGAAAGTGATATAAGGGGAAGTAACATAATGGGAATAGAAACAACCGAAAAGAAAACAGTTAAAAAGAAGGCCACCAAGAGAATTGATATCAATCGAATATTCAGACAGGGTATTACAGTACCCGTCCTGTCAGTCCTGTTATCAATCATGGCAGCAATGCCGGTTTATGCCAGTCAGTGGATGCAGGATGGCAATGGGTGGCGGTGGAAGAATGACAATGGAAGCTATCCTGAGAACTGCTGGCAGTGGCTGGACGGCAATCAGGACGGAATGGCGGAACATTATTATTTTGGCCCGGACGGATACATGATTTCAGATACCACGGCGCCGGATGGACAGCAGGTAAATGAAGAAGGAGCCTGGATAATGGATGGGGTGATCCAGAGGGAGGAGATGGCCGGAGCAGATAACAGAACATGGCAGATAAATATGTCGGAAACAGAGTACATACAGTTTACGGATATGGCAAACCGGATAAATGGTAAAAACAGAACATGGAACGGAGAAGAACCGGAACATCAGAGAACTAACCCAACCTCAACAGAAGATATTTCATCAGATGAATCAGCATACCGTATTATTGAATTAGTCAATGTCGAGAGACAGAAAAGAGGGGAAAACGTATTATCTGTTAATCAGGAATTAATGGAAAATGCTGCTGCCAGGGCAGTGGAGGCATGTATATATTACAGTCACACGCGTCCCGATAAAAGTAAGTTTGATACGGCAATAACCGTGGAACGTTATTCCTCCGCAGAAAACCTGGCAAAGCTGTATTCCAGGGACAGTATGGAAATGATTGCAGAGGCGGCGGTCGAAAAATGGATGGATTCGGAGAGCCATAAGAAGCAATTGCTGGATGACAGATGGACGGAGACAGGGGCAGGTGTCTGTGAGAGCGGCGGATATATCTATATTTCACAG
>OLVT01002077.1_pt1 | contig 14639 bp, 14 predicted proteins | sample 1673241 | NCBI WGS metagenome assembly OLVT01 (sample SAMEA3178936, study PRJEB25190) | human gut metagenome | biome: human gut; feature: human-associated habitat; material: faeces | place: Austria | collected 2013 | reverse complement strand
GTGCCGTCCGCTGTGTAATCCGTAATCTGACAACGATAAACCTTGTTCTTCTGTAAATCCATTTCTTACCCCTTGATATGAGAGTGAAGAGTGGAGATTGCAGAGTGAAGAGATAAGGTGCTCTCCACTCTCAACTCTTCACTCTCCACTCTATAATTACTAATTCCTAATTACTCATTACTAATTTTATAATGGTATTATAGCACGATTCCCGGAGATACTGCAATCGAAAGGAGCGTGCAATTATGGCACAGGACAGGAAAAAACAGGTCTCCGGTGAGATTCCCTTTCATTTTATGCAGGAAATGGGACACAGTCCGCGGGCAATGGAGCAATTCTTCGATCTACCGTATCAGGCGCGGCAGGTGCTGACCGATGCGGTATGTATCTCGGACGAGCCTGAGGAACGCCGCGAAACTGCCCTCAAGTCGCTTGCAAACGGCGGCGAAGGCTACTGCGAACGGTTCTGACCGCTTTTCCCGCTCGAACGGCTGTACTTTGCGGTGCAGCCGTTTTGCTGTATTCGCCAAAATACGCTGTCTTGACATCTTTTATTTCTAATCGCTTTTCATTGCGTTAGTGCATATTTGGTGGTAGAATAGATACTGAATTATTGTGTAAACAACTACTTATATATAATGTAATGGAGAATATTTATGTGGATCGCAGATCATTGGAAGGACTACGCCGTGCTCGACTGCGGCGGCGGTGAAAAAATTGAACGATGGGGCAATCAGATTCTGCAGCGTCCCGACCCGCAGGCTATCTGGCCGCGCGACAAGGACTGTAAGGTTTGGAACAAGCCGAACGCCATCTATCATCGCTCGAACGCAGGCGGCGGCAAGTGGGAAATCCGCAAGCTGCCCGAGCAGTGGGCCATCCACTACGGCGATTTGACGTTCCAGCTCAAGCCGATGAGCTTCAAGCATACCGGTCTGTTCCCCGAGCAGGCTGCCAACTGGGATTTTATCGACAAGATGATCCGTCACGCAGGCCGCCCGATCAACGTGCTCAATCTGTTCGCCTACACCGGCGGTGCAACGCTCGCGGCGGCAAACGCCGGCGCGTCCGTCTGCCATGTTGACGCGTCCAAGGGCATGGTGCAGTGGGCCAAGGAGAACGCCGCGTCCTCCGGCCTGAGTGACCGCCCGATCCGCTGGATCGTGGACGACTGCAAAAAGTTCGTGCAGCGCGAGATCCGCCGCGGACGCAAGTACGACGCGATTATTATGGACCCGCCGAGCTACGGCCGCGGTCCGTCCGGCGAGACGTGGAAGATCGAGGAGGACGTTGCCGACTTCATAGACCTGACCATGGGCGTGCTGAGCGACAAGCCGCTGTTCGTGCTCATTTCCAGCTATTCCACCGGCCTTGCGCCGTCTGTGATGAGCTATCTGCTCGGCATCACCGCAGGCAAACGCGCCGCCGGCAAGATTGAGGCGCAGGAGCTTGGCCTGCCGGTCGAATCGACCGGTCTGGTGCTGCCGTGCGGCTCGTCGGCACGGTTTATCGCCGAGGAGTAAATTCACAGCACCCCGCCCTACGATATTTTATTTATCCGGTGCATATTGTACCATCAACCCTTTGAAATCTACCGAAGGACGAAAATAAATGAGTGAAATCATCAAAACCGAAAACCTGCAGTACGCCTATCCCACCGAGGACGGACAGCTTTCCGTTCCTGTGCTAAAGGGCGTAAATCTTTCCATCCGGCGCGGCGAGTTCGTCGCGGTGCTCGGTCACAACGGCTCGGGCAAGAGTACGCTTGCCGGCTGCTTCAACGCGATCCGTCTGCCGACCGGCGGCGTATGCTACGTTGACATGATGGACACCCGCGACGAAAACAACACCTATGAGGTGCGCAAGACCGTCTCGATGGTATTCCAGAACCCGGACAACCAGCTTGTCGCTACCGTTGTTGAAGAAGATGTTGCATTCGCGCTGGAGAACATGGGCGTGCCGCCCGCAGAGATCCGCAAGCGCGTTGACGATGCACTGCGTGCCGTCGGCATGTACGAATACCGTGCACAGGCGCCGCACCGTCTGTCCGGCGGACAGAAGCAGCGAATCGCAATCGCAGGCGTTATCGCCATGATGCCGCGCTGCGTTGTACTCGATGAGCCGACTGCCATGCTCGACCCGCAGGGCCGCCGTGAGGTCATGAATGTTGTCCGTGAGCTGAACCGCAAATTCGGCATCACCGTTATCCTTATCACCCACCACATGGACGAAGCCGTACAGGCGCAGCGTGTGGTTGTCATGCACAAGGGCAACGTGCTGATGGACGGCGCTCCGCGCGAGATTTTCACGCAGGTGGACAAGCTGCGCGCGGCTTCCCTGACCGTACCGCAGACCATCGAAGTCCTGTACGACCTCGATCAGCAGGACGGCGAAAAGCTGCCGATCGACGCACTCTCGATTGAGGAATGTGCAGATATTCTCGAACAAGAATATTTGAATTGAAAATTGAAAATGGAGAATGGCGAATGATGGTTTCGCCGCTGCACGGCGCATTTATAACCGTGCTTCGCACGGATATCTTAACTTTCCATTAGCAATTTCCCATTCTTCATTGATTATCCGAAGGAGAATCTTATGTCAACCATACTTGAAACGAGGGGCTTGACGCACGTTTACGGCGCAGGCACCCCCTTTGAGCGTGTTGCACTTGACCATGTTGACCTGAAAATCGAAAAAGGCGAAATTCTCGGTGTGATCGGTCACACCGGTTCGGGCAAGTCTACGCTCATTCAGCACTTGAACGGTCTGCTGCAGCCGTCCGAAGGCGAGGTCCTGCTCGACGGCAAGTCCATCTGGGATGCCAAGGGCAAGTGCAGCCGCGAAACGCGCTTCCGCGTCGGCCTGGTATTCCAGTATCCGGAATACCAGTTGTTCGAGGAGACCATCGCGAAGGACATTGCCTACGGCCCGACCAACATGAAACTGCCGCAGGCCGAGATTGATGAGCGCGTGCGCGAATCCATGGCGGCAGTCGGCCTTGCACCCGAGCTTGCCGACCAGTCTCCGTTTGCGCTGTCCGGCGGTCAGAAGCGCCGCGTAGCCATCGCAGGCGTTATCGCCATGCGGCCGGACGTACTCGTGCTCGATGAGCCGACCGCGGGCCTCGATCCGGCGGGCCGTGACGAGATTTTTGAGCTGGTCCGCAGCTACCACAAGCAGTCCGGCGCGACCATCCTCATCGTGTCCCACTCGATGGAGGATATCGCACAGATTGCCGACCGTCTGCTTGTGATGAATCACGCCAAGGTGCTGTTCTGCGACACGCCGCGCGAGGTTTTCTCGCACGCGGACGAGATCATTGCCGCTGGACTGGACATCCCGATGATCACCAAGGTCATGCTTGAGCTGAAAAAGCGCGGTCACGATGTTGATACCTCGGTCTACACCGTAGCGCAGGCAATGGATGCCCTGCGTGCCTGCAAGCGGAAGGAGGCTGCTCACGAATGCTGAAGGATATTACCCTCGGTCAGTTTTTTCCGGGCAACAGTGCGGTGCACCGTCTTGACCCGCGCGTAAAGATCGTGCTGACGGTGGCATTCATCGTGCTTCTGTTTCTCGCGCAAGGCCCGGTTTCCTATGCGCTGATCATCGCATTTCTTGCCGTTGTCATCGGTATTTCGCGTATTTCGCCCAAAATGGTGCTGCGCGGCCTCAAGCCGATCCTATTCATCGTCATTTTCACGGCGGTGCTCAATCTGTTCTATACACCGGGTACCTACATTTTCCAGTGGCACTTCCTGCACATCAGCGTGGAAGGCATTAAGCTGGCCATTTTCATGGTGCTGCGCCTGATGCTGCTCATCATCGCCACTTCCATGCTCACCTACACCACCTCACCGATTCAGCTGACCGACGGACTCGAGCGTCTGCTTTCTCCGCTCAAAAAGCTGCACGCGCCGGTGCATGAGCTGTCCATGATGATGTCGATCGCACTGCGCTTTATCCCGACCCTCATCGAAGAAACCGAGAAGATCATCTCGGCACAGAAGGCGCGCGGCGCGGATTTCGACTCCGGCAACCTGATTCAGCGTGCCAAGGCCATGATCCCGATTCTCGTGCCGCTGTTCATCTCGGCGTTCCGCCGCGCGGACGAACTCGCTACCGCCATGGAGTGCCGACTGTACCGCGGCGATGTCGGCCGCACCCGCATGCGCCAGCTCAAGATCGCCCGGGTGGATATTTGTGCTTTACTTTGGGTAGCAGCCTTGTTTGTGGTTGTTATTGCACTGAAACACTTTGGCCTTTAATGTAAATCTATATTGTAGGGCGGGCTGCCCTCAGCCCGCCGCACGGAATACTTTTATCATCATCCACTTCCAACGCTTAACTTTTATAGCTATGAAGAATATTGCATTAGTTTTATCTTATGACGGCACAAATTTTAACGGCTGGCAGATTCAGAAAAACGGTCCTTCCATCCAAGAGAGCATGGAGGACGCGATTTTCCATCTGCTGAAGCAAAAAGTTCATGTTTCCGGTGTCGGACGCACGGATTCCGGCGTTCATGCCCGCCGGTATGTAGCAAACTTCCACGCAGACTGCACGATCCCGATGAACCGTCTGCCGTATGCGCTCAACAGCTTTCTGCCCGAGGACATTGCGGTTTCCGGCGCAGTCGAGGTTCCCGAGGACTTCGATGCGCGCTTCAACTGCACCAAAAAGGAATACGCCTATTATCTGTTTCCTTCCACCCTGCGGGACCCGTTCCACGCGCGGTACGCATATCGGTACAATTATCCGCTGGATATTACAAAAATGCAGGAAGGCGCACAGTATTTTGTCGGCAAGCAGGACTTTGCATCCGTGAGAAGTCAGGGCACACCGGTCAAGAGCACGGTTCGTACCATTTTCTGGTGCGAGGTGGAGCCGGTGGATGACCTCATTCGCATCCGCGTCTGCGGCGATGGCTTCCTGTACAACATGGTCCGCGCGATTGCGGGCACGCTGACGTATGTCGGCGGCGGCAAGCTGGCGCCCGAGCAGGTGCGCGACGTACTGCTCGCCTGCGACCGAGAGCAGGCCGGACCGACCCTGCCTGCCTGCGGTCTGTTTATGAACCGCCTGTGGTACGACGATACACCCGAACTGGACAGATTCCGCCTGTCGGACTGACAGATTTCAAGTTTTATTCACATTTTCACCCATCAAACACGCTACAATAAGGAGGCGGGATTTCATGAGCGAACAGAACCCAAAGCAGAATATCATCCGCTTTCCGCTCTCCAGGCGGGAGCGCCGTCAGCGCCTGCTCGACAGCAAGGACGCGCGTATCCGCACGACCGCTCTGCTCCGCATGCTCTGCGGCTGGGCTCTGGTGCTGGGAACAGCCCTGTTCCTGATCGCCAACTACCGTATTTTTACGCCGACCTCGCTGCGCACGCTCGGCAGCTACATTGCAGCCGGTATTCGCTCGCATGACGGCGATATCACCACCATCAACTACGAAAACGAGACCTTCAGCGACGGTGCGCTGTTTGAATCCGGTCTGGCGTACGCGGACAGTGACGCGCTGTTCCTGTCCCGCGCGGGCAGCATGACCACGCTGCGCTATTCGCTCGGCTACTCCGATCCCGCGGTGGAAAGCAGCACGAATTATGTGCTCGTGTACGACCGCGGCGGCGTCAAAGCCGCACTGGTCGGCTCGGCAGGCGCTGTCGCGGAGCTGAAGCTGGAATCCACCATCCTGAACGGTTCGATCGGCCGCAGCGGCCGTTTCGTGCTCACCACCAACGAGCACGGCTACCGTACCGCCGCTGCCGTTTACGACACCGCAGGAAAAGAGGTTTTCAAATACCGCGCTTCGGAATACTATATTGTATCCGCTGTGCTCTCGCCGGACTGCAATACGCTCGGCATTCTCGCCTTCCGGCAGAACGGCGTAACGCTCGAATCCCATGTGCTGTTCTTTGATGTGTCCTCCGGCAAGCAGATTGCGGACACCGCGCTGACTGACGCGCTCGGTGTAACGCTCACTTATTCCGAGAACAACGCCGCGATCGCGCTGTGCGACACCGGCCTGTATCATGTCACCCGCAGAGGCACGGTCGATGTGCTGCTCGAGCTCAGCTCGCAGGATCTGATCGCCACTGCGTCTCAGGGCAGTACGATGGCTGTCGCTGTGCGCTCCTACCCGAACGATGCACGCAGCGATCTCTATACCGTCCGCAACGGCAGCCTGCACGGCCCGTTCGCACTGACCGAGGAGCCGACGGCGCTTGCTGTCTCCAACGCCGGTACGGCGGTGCTGTCCGCGTCCGGTGTTACGGTCTACAACACCTCTGCCGAGCCGCAGTGGCACAATGATGACGCTGTCGGCGCACGCCGTGTGCTCATGACCGATGACGGTACGGTTTTCCTGCTCTACAACCGCAACGCGCGTATCTTTACCGCGCATTCCGAACGATCCGAGGAAGTACATGCAGATAACTGATATCAACGATTTTATTTCCACAGCGGCGCAACTGCTCAACGCGCCTGACCTTATCCTCATTGCCGTGCTGCTGGCCAACGTCTGGCTCGGTGCCCGTCGGGGACTGGTCGGTGCGCTGTACGGCGTGATTGGCCGCATCGGCATGATCGCCGCGTCTGTTGCCGCCGCCAAGTACACCGCGCCGTATATCGCGCAGTGGGTGGTCGTGCCGGCAGTCGGTCAGCTGTTTGAAAAACAGGCCGCGCTCAAGACCGCCGAAGGCGTGCTGGACGGTCTGCGGCAGACCGTTACCGAAGCGGCTGTCGGCATGTCGGAGAGCATCGCGTTCTCCATGCTGGTAGTGCTGTTCAGCGTGCTGTTCGGACGGCTCATCTGGATTTTCGGCCGCAGCCTCAAGCTCATTGTTCAGCGTACTCCGCTCAGCGCACTCGATTCCGCAGGCGGCGCACTCATCGGCTTTGTAACCGGCGTCGCATTCGTCTGCATCCTGCTGATCGTGCTGCAGTGGCTGTTCCCGATCACCTATACGTCGCTTGGCTATCTCTCGCCGGAGCGCGTCAAGCATACACTGCTGCTCAAACAGCTTGTGGACGTTTTACCTATCGCCATTTAATGGAGAACACCTTAATTCTCCATTTTCCATTTTCAATTTTCCATTCCCTAAAGGAGTTTAACCTATGAATATGCCAATGTGCTCGCGGTGCAAGAAAAACATCGCGGTGGTGTTCATCACCAAAATCGAGGGACCGGATAAGACCACCCAGGAGGGCCTGTGCCTCAAGTGCGCACGCGAACTGGGTGTCAAGCCGCTCGACAACATCATGGAGCAAATGGGTATCACCGAGGACGACCTCGAAGCGCTCTCCGGTGAGATCGGCTCCCTGTCCGACCTGAACGACCTGGTTCCCGCCGGTTCGGACGGCACGGACGACGACGCACCCCACGAGACCGACCCGGTCGCTGCCGGCACTCTGCCGGGGCAGCCCGCAGGCGGCTCTCAGGAGGAGACCCGCACCCGTTCTTCCCGCAAGGAGGACAAAAAGCGCAAATATCTGAACAATTACTGTGAGAACCTGACCCAAAAGGCCGCAGAAGGCCGCATTGACCACATCGTGGGCCGCGACCGCGAGACCGACCGCGTCATTCAGATTTTGAACCGCCGCCAGAAGAACAACCCGTGCCTGATCGGCGAACCCGGTGTCGGCAAGACGGCCGTTGCCGAGGGTCTGGCAGTCCGCATCAACGAGGGCCGCATTCCGTTCAAGATGCGCAACAAGGAGGTCCATCTGCTCGACCTGACCGCTCTCGTGGCGGGCACGCAGTTCCGCGGCCAGTTTGAGAGCCGCATGAAGGGCCTGATCGACGAAGTAAAGCGTATCGGCAACATCATCCTTGTCATCGATGAGGTGCACAACATTGTCGGCACCGGCGATTCCGAAGGCTCGATGAATGCCGCAAACATTCTCAAGCCTGCCCTTGCCCGCGGAGACATTCAGGTGATCGGCGCGACCACGCTCAAGGAGTACCGCAAGTATATCGAGAAGGACGCCGCGCTCGAGCGCCGTTTCCAGCCGGTCTATATCGGTGAGCCGTCGGTTGCCGAGACCACCGAGATTTTGAAGGGCATCCGCTCGTACTACGAGACCTTCCACGGCGTCACGGTTTCCGATGAGATGTGCCGCCGTGCCGCTGAGATGAGCGAACGCTATATCACCGACCGTTTTCTGCCGGATAAGGCCATCGACCTGATCGACGAAGCCTGCTCGCGGCTCAATCTGGATTCTCCGCAGCTGTCCGAGATTCCCGAGCTGCAGAACGAGCTTGAGCGCCTGCAGGCACAGCTTGACGAGCTGACCCAGTCCTCTGCCCGCGCCGAGGAGGAGGAGACCTACGCCAAGATCGCCACCTGCCGCAGCCGCATTCTGCAGGTGGAGGCACAGCTGCACGAGCTGCTGACTAAGCCTGCACCGCAGGTTGACGAACAGCTTTTGGCTGAGGTGATTGAAATCTGGACCGGCATTCCGGCATCCAAGGTAGCGGCACAGGAGTCTGCACGCCTGCGCGATATGGAATCCCGCCTGAAATCGCACGTTATCGGTCAGGACGAAGCCGTAGACGCGGTCTGCGCGTCCATCCGCCGCAACCGCGCGGGCATCAGCCCCAAGCGCAAGCCGGCGTCCTTCCTGTTCGTCGGCCCGACCGGCGTCGGCAAGACCGAGCTGGTCAAGCAGCTTGCTCTCGACCTGTTTGACTCGCCGGATGCACTCGTGCGTCTCGATATGTCCGAATATATGGAAAAGCACACGGTTTCCCGCCTGATCGGTTCCCCTCCGGGATACGTCGGCTACGATGAAGCCGGTCAGCTGACCGAGAAGATCCGCCGCCGTCCGTACTCTGTCGTTCTGTTCGACGAGATCGAGAAGGCGCATCCGGATGTACTCAATTCTCTGCTGCAGATTCTGGATGACGGCCGTCTGACCGACGCGCAGGGCCGCGTTGTCAGCTTCGAGAACACGGTCATCGTTATGACCTCGAACGCCGGTTCGCAGTCCAATAACACGCCTGCAGGCTTCGGCCGCACCGTGTCTCAGATGAGCAAGGACCGCGTGATGAAGGCTCTTGAAGAAATCATGCGTCCGGAGTTTCTCAACCGCATTGACGAGATTATCGCGTTCAACCAGCTGTCCGAGGATAACTTCCGCCATATCGCTGAGATCATGCTCGGTGAGCTGCGCACCACGCTGGCCGACAAGGATATCCGCCTGACGTGGGACGACAGCCTGCTCAGCCTGCTCACCGAGAAGTCCTACTCGGTCAAGTACGGCGCCCGCAATCTGCGCCGCCTGATCGAAAAGGAGATTGAAAATCCGCTGGCCAACGCCATCGTCACCGGTGATAAGCCGCTGATGGGCGCTCACCTGTCCGCTGAGGACGGCAAGGTTAAGCTGGATACCATCTAATAATTGAAAATTGAGACACCCACCGCAGTGGGCGTCTAGCGAGCAACCGCCCGCAGGGCGGCTCTTAGCGAGTCGGAATGGAGAATGGAAAATGCACCACATTTTTTCATTCTCCATTTTCTTTGCCTCTCGGTTACCGTTCTTCGGTTGCATTGATTGACAATCTCTGTCGAATACGATATAATCGTGTAAATTACTGGAGGTGTTATTTATGGATTTCAGCGATTCCTCGACTTTCTCCACCGCATCCGGCAAGGACTATCATTACGTTGTCCTGCAGGTTACTTTGAAGGAAAAATTTCTCGGCACCGGTTCCGGCAACCTGACCGAACTGTAAGAAGCGATTAACCATCAAGCGCAAAAGGGTTATCGCCTGCACACGATTACTACATCGAACGGCGGCAGCAAGGGTCTGATGGGCGGCGACCGCATTCAGGCAACCATGGTATTCGAAAAGGTTATTTAACAAAGCAAAAACCGCTCTTTTGAGCGGTTTTTTGTTATTTATCGGCAAATCGGAACCAGAACTTCGGTCCGATTTCGGTATTCTCCGCTCCGCAGGTGAAGCCATGCAGATCGAACACGGTTTTCGCGATGGACAGTCCCAGTCCGTCGCCTTTTGCGCTGCGCGACGGATCGGCCTGATAATACGCCTCCCACAGCCGCGGCAGCGCGTCCGCCGGAATGGCGTCGCCGGTGTTTGTCACCGAGAGCACGCCGTCCGCGAGGTGCACCGTGATGCAGCCGCCCTCGGGTGTGTGCTGCACGGCATTCTCGAGCAAGGCGTCCAGTGCCCGCGTGAGCAGTGCCCTGTCCGCATTGACCTCATATTCGCCCTGTGCTGCAAATTCGGTGTGGATGGTGGAATCGGTCGGCAGAGCCGCCTGCAGGCGCTCCTGCGCCAATTCTGCCAGAGAGAACGCCGTTCGCCGCAGAGCCTTTGCGCCGGTCTCCAGTCTCGACAGTTCGAGCATCTGCCGCACACTGCCGTCCATCCGCTGCGCCTGCTGCCGGATAACCTCCAGATAATGTCCCTGCTTTTCCGGTGCAAGGTTATCACCGAGCAGCTCGGCGGTGGCGCTGAGCACGGAAAGCGGCGTTTTCAGCTCGTGCGCGAGTGCGGCAGTCGTTTCGCGGCGCACCTGCTCGATGCGCTCCTGTTTGCGCCAGACGCGCAGTAAGGCGAAAGAGAGGATAATGGCACACAGCATCGCCAGAATCAAGCTGAGCACGCCTGCAGGCACCAAAATCGGCAGGCACGCTTTCAGCGGGCAGCCTTCCGCGGCAAACGACATCATGACATAGCCGCCATCGACATAGTCGCAGTATTTCATTGTCCGCTGATACTGACGCACCAGCCACGGACGCACGACCGGTGCAGCACTGCCTGCTTCGCTCGGGTTCTCCACCCAGGCACGCATTTCTTTTCGTTTCGGAGAAGTCATATCGGCTGCTTCCTGCTTTGCAGTCGGTCTTTCGTTCGTTCCCGGAGTGCCTGGATAGGATATGCGGCTGATTGTCAGCGTTTTGAGCGGCAGATTGCTCATCTTGTCCGCGTCATACGCGCACTCGACCGTATTCACTTCGTCGGTCAGCTTTAATTCGCCATTTACTTCTTCATACGGACGCACGGTTACCGATTTCAAGTAGGCTTCATCGCCATCTACCCATGTCTCAAAACGTATATCATATGGCAGCGCTTCCAAATCGGCTACACCGCTGCCAACGTAAATTGCTTCGAGAACATTCTGCGGCTGGTCACTCATATCCACCAAGTATTGGGTATCCGTATCATCTGTCAGGGTCAGCCACCAGCGGTCGCTCTGCAGTATATTGCCGTATTGATCGGTAATGGCTGTCTCTACAATCTGCACTTCGGGGATATTGAATTCAAAGATGCTCTGCTTCAGCATTTTACGCAGTTCCGCCGGATCATTTTCTTCATGCTCCTTGGAATCCAGCATATACCTTGCATAATCGCCGGTATACCAATCCGCAGAATCCTTAATATCCGCCGCCATCAGCTCCGCGCGCTGCTGTCCCAGCAGGAGTGAGAATGCGCCCATGGTCACCAGCCAGAACGCGAGGAAGCCTGCGCCCACGCGAACAAAGAAATTTCCGAAATTCTTAGACTTGGTTTTCATCTCCGTCCACCTCCAGCTTGTAGCCGCGCTTTACCACGGTCTTGATGCAGTCCGCGTGCGGACCGAGTGCGCGGCGCAGCTTTTTGATGTGCCCGTCGATCACCCGGTCCGTGCCGTCAAAATCCCAGCCCCACGCAAGATTAAGCAGCTCGTCCCGGGTCAGCACGCGGTTTTTGCGCTCCATCAGCGCCCGCAGCAAAGCAAATTCCTTGGGCGGCAGGTCAATGCGCCTGCCGTCCGCTGTGACAATCCCCCGTTCCGGGTCGAGTGACAGGGTACCCGCTGTCAATGTATTCCCGGCGCCGAGGCCCCGCGCCCGCCGCAGAAGCGCCAGCGCCTTGGCGTACAGCACCGCCAGCGAGAACGGCTTGACCACATAATCGTCCGCACCGAGGCCGTAGCCGTGCAGCTTGTCCTGCTCGTCCTCGCGCGCCGTGACGAACAGAATGGGCGCGTCTCCCTGCTCGCGTGCCGCGCGGCACAGCGCAAAGCCGTCCGTGCCCGGCAGCATGATGTCGAGCAGCAGCAGGTCGAACCGCCGGGTTTCGATCAGGTGCAGCGCCGTGTCGCCGTCCGGCGCAGCCACGACCGTAAAATCGCCGCCGCTTTTCGCGGTGAAGTAGTCGGTCAGCACCTCACGCATGGCCTGCTCATCCTCGGCCAGTAAGATCGTTGCTTTCATGCTCTCTCCCTCCTTTGATTACAGTATAGCATGACCGTCTGCCCTTTTGATGTTCTTTGCAAATTTGGCCGAAAAAAGTTTTTCAAAAAAATTTGAAAAAAGATGTTGACATTATGGGGTTTTATTGATATACTAAATGAGCGTCAGAAAGACCCGCGGGTGTAGTTCAATGGTAGAATGTCAGCCTTCCAAGCTGAACACGTGGGTTCGATTCCCATCACCCGCTCCATTTTCTTCGAATGGGTTTGTCGGAATTGATATGCGCCAGTAGCTCAGCCGGATAGAGCAACTGCCTTCTAAGCAGTAGGCCGGGGGTTCGAATCCCTCCTGGCGTGCCATTTCCGTCGGCTGCAAACTTTATATGGTGGGTATAGCTCAGTTGGTTAGAGCATCGGATTGTGGTTCCGAGGGTCGAGGGTTCGAGTCCCTTTACCCACCCCATATAACCCTGTGACGCGCTGCGAACGCAGCGCGTTATCTTTAGGGTAACGCTGTTTCGAGCAAACGAATACGGGGGCGTCGCCAAGCGGTAAGGCATCGGCCTTTGACGCCGACATTCGCTGGTTCGAATCCAGCCGTCCCTGCCATTACGGCAGATTTTGAATCCTTGGATTCGAAAGGCGGCTCTTGAGAATAATCCGGTGGATTATTCGAACCGCCGTGGCTTTCCCGTTGGAAAGCGAATCCAGCCGTCCCTGCCATTACGGCATATGACTTAATTTCATACTCAGCGTAATACTTTTTTGACCTGACCCAGTAGCTCAGTCGGCAGAGCACCTGCCTTTTAAGCAGGGTGTCCGGGGTTCGAATCCCCGACGGGTCACCATGTTAAAAATCCTGGAATCCCTTGTATCCCAAGAGATTCCAGGATTTTTTGTTGCCTAAGCAGGGCCCTGGGTTTGCTTTACCGGTACTGGGGTTTGCCCATGGGAGAGAGGGGAGACGGAGTGACCAAGGCCAGAGTTCCCATGGTGGGAAAGACCTTTGGCCGGCTGACGGTGGTGGAACAGGTGCCGGCGCCGGCCGGTGTGACGGGGCGGGAAGCCTGGTACCGCTGCACCTGCCAGTGCGGGGGAGGGATCACCACCCGGGGCACCAGCCTGCGCCGGGGGATCACCCAGAGCTGCGGCTGTCTTCGCCGGGAGGTGACCCAGGCCAGGAACCAGGCCCAGGCAGCCCAGCGCCACGACCTCACCGGGCAGCTGGCAGCACGACCCGATGGTCAGCATCGAGGCCGTCAAGGCCAGCGCCACGACCTCACCGGGCAGCTGGCAGCGGCGGGCAGGGGGTGGCATTCTCTGGCGGTGCCGGTGCCAGTGCGGTCAGGAGAAATTGATCCGCCAGGACGCCCTGGTGGCAGGCAGAACCCGGAGCTGCGGCTGCATCACCTCCCGCGGCAACGAGAAAATCGCCCGGATGCTTACCCAAGGGGGCATTGCCTTTGCAGCGGAATACACCCCTGGGGATTTGCCGGGGCGCTACCGCTTCGACTTTGCGGTGTTCCGCCAGGGGGAGCTGGCCTACCTCATTGCGTACGACGGTGTTCTCCATACCACCTACAGCGGCCGGGGCTGGGACACGGAAGCCCGGTTTCTCCGTGCCCAGGCCAGCGATGGTCTGAAAAATGCCTACTGCGCCCGGAAGGGCATCCCCCTGCTGCGCATTCCCCACACCCAGTATGCCCTGCTGTCGCTGCCGGATTTGGTGTTGGAAACGAGTCCCTTCCGCCTCTCACCGCCGGGCCCTGGCGGGGATGCGCAGGGACCACAGCAGGAACAGGCAGGCAATGGCAAGGGCGAAGTAGTAGGAGAGATGGGGCACGTCTCGACTTGTTCTTCATTGTCCAAACTGATACTCATATCTTCCTCAATGATCGGCAGCTTAAATTTGATGGATTTTAACCACTGTCCATTGGCTTGGCGTTCCGGGTAAACCTGAATTTCAGAGATCAACACCTCGATCAACTGCCGCCGCTCCGCCTCATTCATCACGCCGTACAGTTTTTCAAAATAAATCAGCACTTTATAGATATTGTCGCCGGTCAGCTTTTCCGCTTCAATGGCCTGCTTTTTGGCTCTGGCTGCGATCAGCAGAGATTCCGTATCTTCAATCTTATCATACATCTTGTAGAGCCGATCATCAAGGTCTGCCTTGCGCCGGACATAGTGCCGGTCGTCCGGGTCGAGAGAATCAATCTCCTCCGTCAGCTTCGCCTTGACGGAATAATGCTGGCGCAGCTGCTTCTCGCAATTGGCAATCTCCTGGTCAATGGCGGCGGTATCCACTTTCATGTTGATTTTTTCCTGCATCATAGCCGCAAACTTTGGATTGCTCACCAGCCTTACAATGACTTCCGCCACGGCATCGTCCAGCAGTTCTTCCCGAATCTGCTTTTTGTAATC
>OLVT01002076.1_pt1 | contig 14648 bp, 12 predicted proteins | sample 1673241 | NCBI WGS metagenome assembly OLVT01 (sample SAMEA3178936, study PRJEB25190) | human gut metagenome | biome: human gut; feature: human-associated habitat; material: faeces | place: Austria | collected 2013 | reverse complement strand
GGTAATTGGAGATATTGTAGTGAGTTGTGATCTTCTGGTTGAAGCGGCTAAGTCACTTCCGGGTGGAGAGCATGAAGTGGTAGCTGTTGAATGGAAAAGTGAAACCAGACAGGAATTTCAGAAAAAGGCATTGAACATTGAGAAAAATGGACCGACAGCAGAGGAACCGCCAAAGGAAGCATATGAGCAGATTGGGGATGCTGATATCTTACTTTCTCATTTCTGCCCAATTCCAGAAAATCTGATCGAAGCAGGAAAGAACCTGAAACTGATCGGAACATGTAGAGGCGGAATGGAGCATGTAGACATTGCTGCAGCTACAAAGAGAAACATTCCGGTCATCCACTGCATCAGAAATGCAGAAGCCACTTCAGATTTTGCGGTTGGACTTATGTTTGCAGAGACAAGAAATATTGCTCGTGCACATGCAGCTGTAAAACAGGGAGTATGGAGAAAAGAATATGTGAATAACCAGTATACAACATCTATGTGTGAGATGACAGTTGGTGTTGTAGGACTTGGACATATCGGAAAATTGGTTGCAAAGAAATGTCTTGGTATCGGCATGAAGGTGATTGCACACGATCCATTTGTAACACAGGAAAAAGTAGATGAAATTGGTCTGGATGTCAAGATGGTGAGCAAAGAAGAGCTGTTTAAGACAGCAGATATCATTACACTTCACCTGAGAGTAACACCAGAGACAAAGAATAGTATTAACAAAGAATATATTGGATTGATGAAGCCAACAGCATATCTGATCAATACTTCAAGAGCCGGAGTACTTGATAAGGATGCGCTAGTTGAGGCTTTGCAGAACCGTACAATCGGCGGAGCTGCAATTGATGTGTTCTGGGAAGAGCCGGTTCCGAAGGATGATGTACTTCTGACACTGGATAACCTGACCATGACACCTCATAATGCAGGAAATGTTGTAGATGCACTTCCGAAGTCCCCATTATTACTTGCAAGAACGATTAAAGAGTTCTGGGATACCGGAAAGAGCGATATGGTTGTAAATCTTAGAAATATAACAATTTAACACAAAATAACAAAATGATTTAAAAACGGATTGGAGGATTACCGACATGTTAATGGAGAAAGAAAGAATTGAGATTGTTGAGTATGGCAAGAAGATGAGCAGTGCAGGACTCTGCAAAGGCACAAGCGGAAATATCAGTATTTATGATCCGGAAACCGGATATATGGCTATCAGCCCATCAGGAATCGGATATTTTGAAACAGAACCTGAAGACGTAGTTGTTATGAAACTCGACGGAACAATTGTTGAAGGTAATCGTGCTCCATCTAGCGAACATGGTCTTCATTCAGTAATTTACCTGAATAAGCCGGAAGCAAGAGCCGTAGTACATACACATTCTATTTACTGTACTACATTTGCTGCATTGAATCAGCCACTGAAAGCTGTTCACTATGTAATCGGTGGAGCCGGAGTATCTGAGATCCCATGTGCTCCATATTGCACATTTGGAACACCGGAACTGGCTGAAAGTGTAAAGAATACAATTGGCGACAGCAAAGCAGTTCTGTTGCAGAACCATGGTCTGGTAGCAAGCGGACCGAAGCTTCACAGGGCTACCACAGAGGAAGAACAGCGTAGAATGTTTGGTGATGCGATCGTAGACAATGAGAAGATTGCAGTTAATGATGCATTTAAACCAGAGGAATTTACTTACATGTGTAAATTGCCTTCCGGAGCAGACTTCTATGTGAATTCACTTGCTGCAGAATGTGATCTGCTGGTTACGGAAGGCTTCATTGAGCCGCATTTCTTTGCCGGATTTTCCGGAGGAAGAAAGAGTATTCTGCCGGGAATTTGTAATGAAGTTACAGTAAATGAGAACCATTCATATCGTGCAATTTCTAATCAGAATGCGCAGGCAGGTGTATTGCATCATAATCCGATTCATGAGGATATGGTATATGCGGCGAGAAAGGTTAATGTGCAGTTTATTTTAAATGTGGCTCAGAACAGTGAAAAAAAGATTCTGGCAGCATTTGCAGGAGACCTGGAACAGGCACATGAAGAGGGTGTTGCGTTCGTACGGAAGCTGTCTCAGTGTCCAAGCATTGAAGGAGATATTGTAATCACATCAAATGGTGGATATCCGCTGGATCAGAACCTTTATCAGACACCGAAAGCAGTTGCAACAGCGGAAGCCTGTGCACGGGAAAATGCAGTAATTATTATGTGTGCATCCTGTGTTGATGGGATGGGCGGCTCGCATTTTGAGAAGCTGATCGTTAAAGGCTCTGTAGATGAAATTGATGCATATCTGTCTAAAATCCCACCAAAGGAAACGATTCCAGAACAGTGGTGTGCACAGATATATGCGCGGATTTTGAAAAAACATAAAGTGATACTTGTTACAACATATCTGGATAAAGAGACAGTTGAAAAAGCCAATATGATCCATGCATCCAGCCCTGATGAAGCATTGCGGATGGCATATGAGATGAAGGGAAAAGATGCAGAAGTGGTAGTAATACCAGATGGAGTGTCTGTTTTGGCTGTAAAGGAGTAAAAGTTTATGGAGCTAAAGATTGCATTAAAGGTAGATGATAAAGATAATGTCGCAACCATTTTTGCAAATGGGATTACGGATGGAACAGAAGTAGAGATCCGCGACAAAAAAGGAAATGTAGATCTCGTGAATGTAATTGGAGATATACCATATGGACATAAGATCGCAGTTCGAGATATAAAAAAGGATGAAGCTATTATGAAATATGGCGAATCGATTGGCGGAGCCAGTCAGGATATCAAAAAAGGCGAATATGTACATATACACAATATGGAAGCAAGAAGAGGTCGGGGAGACTTATAGGAGGAACCATGAGCATTACATTTCAAGGATATATGAGACCGGACGGAAGAGCCGGAAGTAGAAATTACGTGGCAGTCATCCCCAGCGTAATCTGTGCAACAGATGTTGCGCAGGCAATATGCAGACAGGTGGCAGGCACAATTGGATTTTTTCATCATCAGGGATGCTGTCAGTTACCAATTGATCTGAAGCGTGTTACAGATACGCTGACCAGTTTGGCGTTAAGCCCGAATGTGGGTGCTGTCCTGCTGGTAAGTCTTGGATGTGAAGGTACAGACACACAGAAGATCATGGAAGAAGTAGAAAAAAGCGGCAAGCCATTAGAAGTAATCCGCATTCAGGAACTGGGCGGAATGAGTCGTGCAATTCAGCAGGGTACTGATCTTGCACAGAAGTTAGTTCAGCAGATTTCAGGGCAGCAGAGAGTTCCTGTTGACATTTCAAATGTTATCATGGGAATTAAGTGCGGAGGTTCCGATACAACCAGCGGAATGGCATCAAACTGTGTGATTGGATATGTAGCCGATAAGTTAGTTGATCTTGGAGCTACGGTTGTATTTGGAGAGACGACAGAATTCCTTGGAGGAGAAGATATACTGGCGAACCGTGCAGTAGGCGGACCGGATGGTCCGGTTGGCAGGAAGATATACGAGATTGTAAATCGTATGGAACAGAGAGCCAAGGCGATCGGAGAAGATATGCGAGGCGGACAACCGACTCCTGGTAATATTAAGGGCGGTTTGTCCAGTATTGAAGAAAAATCTCTTGGCGCAATTGTCAAGAGTGGTCACAGACCGATTCAGGGCGTGTTGGAATATCCAATGCGTGTAACCACGGAGAAAGGTTTGTGGATCAAGGATGCACCGGGACGTGAGCCTGAGATTCTTACAGGTATGGCAGCGACCGGAGCACAGGCACTGATGTTTTCTACCGGAAGAGGGGCACCGCAGGGATTCCCAAGTATGCCCGTTATGAAAATATGTGGTAATCCGAATACTTATGAGAGAATGCAGCATGATATGGATCTGAATGCCGGAGTGATCATTCAGGGAAAGAAGACGATTGAAGAAGTCGGTGAAGAAGCATTTGCAATGTTCCTTAGAGTATTAAATGGTGAAATGACTAAAAATGAAGCAATTCAGTATGTAAGCACGATGGATATATACTGTCTTGGACCGGTAATTTAAGCTATGCTGTTACTTCAACAGATGTTAGTACTGTTCATCTATATGATGCTGGGCTTTTTCCTGGCGCGTAAAGGTGTTCTGGATGAACGGGCTGGTAAGACATTTAGCTGGATGGTTGTAAATGTGGCGAATCCGGCATTGATCATTCTGCCTACAATTAATAAAGAAACCACATTATCTCCGGAACAGATTTGGGAAGCGTTGAAATTGGCTGTCATTATGTATGTGGCATTGATCGTGATTGCGAAAGTCATTACGATGTTTATGCGCACATCAACGGAAAAGAATCTGTATCAGATGATGGTTATTTTTAATAATATTGCATTTATGGGTTTCCCGATCGTGGCAGCAGCATATGGACCGGATGCATTGTTATACTCAGCATTATTCACATTACCGTTTTGCCTGTTGATTTATACGTATGGAATTGTGCTTATTACGGCAAATGGTGAGAAGCAGGAAAAGCTGAAAATTAAGAGTATCTTCAATATAGGTGTGATTGCGGTTATATTTGCGCTGGCAATGTTGTTTATCAAACCGAATATGCCGGAATTTGTGATTACAGCAACCAAAGGAGTTAGTAATCTGACGGGACCGCTGAGCATGATGGTGATCGGAATATCATTAGCTGGAATGAAGTTGAAAGATATATTTGGTGATAAAAGATTGTGGCTGTTTTCATTTGTTAAACTGTTGGTGATTCCGATTATTGGAACGCTGATTGTGATTCGATTGCTGGACAATGATCTGTTGTGTCATGTCTGCATGGTAATGTTGGGAACACCGGTGGCGAGTATGGTTGTAATGCTTGCACAAACTTATGATGCGGACAGTGAATTGATGAGTCGAGGAGTAGCATTGACTACAATTCTGTCGGTTATCACAATTCCGATTGTATCGTTTGTTGTATTTTAGACTATTAGAATTTAAATTAGAAATAGTATCCCAATATAACGAGCCTTTTATAGATGTTATCTATAAAAGGCTCGTTATATTAAAATTACTGATTGGAAATTCCAATAAATGTGAGTTATAATAAAAACAAGAAATGATTGACATGGCAATTAGCCAATTCGCTAATAAAAGAACCTTTCAAGCCCGCTACTTGAAAGGTTCTTTTGTTAAATATCTTTATTAATCACGCCGTCCAGATAACATTCCAGTGATCTGCGCATATTCTGCTCAAAATCAGCCTTGCCATTTTTCAGACACCATTCGAATACATTTCCGATAACGATCATACGGATATCGGTGCTGACATCCTCTAACGGACGACGGAGTGCAATTGCTCCGGCATCGATTGATTTCTGGAGATAATTGTGTACAGTCAGAATCGGATAAGGACGTTCCGTACGAATATCCGGATTCAGTGACTGGTTCTTAGGCGTATAATAGTTGGATATGAATTCCAATCCCAGTTCCTTGCAGTATTCCACATAGTTTAGATAGACATGGACGATAGTGGTGATCGCTTCTTCGGCACTGCCAGGCAGATCCAGCAGATCAGGATTAATACTTGGCTGTTCCTCGATATAATAGGAAAGAAGATCATCCTTTGTCTTGAAATGATGATAAAAACTTCCGTTGGATACGCCGGCCTCTTCGCAGATGTTCTTTATAGAGAGAGCTTCATATCCTTTTTCCTGCAGGATAGTCTTGGCTGCTCGGAAAATCCGCCCCTTGGTTTCCTTTGATTTGAGTTGCTGTTTGGATAACTCCTGTGTATCAGACATTGCAAATACTCCTTTACGTTGATGGATTCAGTATAACATAAGAAGTGTACAAATACAAGAAAACCGAGTAAGCTCTGTAATGCTATCCATACTATGTTTTTGTCGTGCATTTGAAAGAAAATATACAAATTCGTTGAATATCCTTAACCTAATTCCTGAATGCCTTCAGCAGCAACGACAGTTTCTTTTACCTGAAAATATTTTTTTGTTTCGCTGATGACAACCTTACGCAGACCAAGAAGTGCAATCAGGTTAGGAATACCCATCAGGGCATTGGTAATATCTGCAAGCATCCAGATTGGATCAAGGGTCATGAACGGCGCAATTGCAATAGCAAGAATATAAATAATCTTAAAAGGCTTAATACTCTTTGTAGTTCCGGTCAGATATAAGATACAACGTTCACCATAATAATTCCAACCAAGAATTGTAGTAAATGCAAAGAAAATCAGACCAAATGAAATCAAATAAGTTCCAATATTGATCGGAAGTCCGGCATTATAGGCTTCTGTGACGAGAATACTTCCGCTTAACTCTGAATTGTCAAGCAGACCACTGGAAATAACAACAAGACCAGTCATCGTGCAGACAACAATCGTTGTAAAGAATACACTTGTCATAGAAATCAGACCCTGCTTTACACAGGAATTCGTTTTTGCGGCAGCGGCAACGATCGGAGAACTTCCGAGTCCGGCTTCGTTTGTATATACACCACGAGCAACTCCCATTCTCATAGCTGTCATAAATGAGATCACTGCAGTTCCGGCAGTTCCGCCCAGTACAGATTCTTTAGAAAATGCACATGCAAAGATGCGATCAAATGTAGCAGGAATTACCTTGCAGTTCCATACAAGAATCAGAACAGATCCGCCTACAAAGAAAAGTGCCATGAAAGGAACGATAAATTCCGCTACTTTGGAGATGGATTTGATTCCACCTAATGTTACAACAGCAGTCATAATGGTAATAATTGCACCGACAAGTAATACTGGAAGATGAAAAGAAGTGCTTACCGATTCTGTAATCGCATGTACCTGTGGAAAAGTACCACTTCCGAGAAGTGCAGTTACAGCGCCAAAAAAGGCAAATAATTTCGCGAGCCATTTGAATTTGTCGCCGAGACCATTCTGGATATAATACATAGGTCCGCCGGCAATCTCACCATTCTCGTCCGTTGTACGGTATTTTATGGCAAGAAGCCCTTCGGCGTATTTCGTAGTCATACCAAGAATTGCGGATACCCACATCCAGAAGAGAGCACCGGGACCGCCGATACGCAGAGCGGTTGCAACACCGACAATGCTTCCGGTTCCGATACAAGCTGCAAGGGTAGTACAAAGAGTTGCAAAAGATGAAACGTCTCCGTCTCCATCTTCTTTTTCAAAAATACACTTTAATGCTCTTGGGAATTTTGCGACTTGCAGTCCACCTAACGCGATCGTGAAAAAAAGCCCTGTTCCCATAAGTAAAAAGAGAGTGGGTGGTCCCCAAACAGCCGTCTGAATTTTTGCTAATACATGTGTTAATACATCCATAATATAAATGCCTCCAATATTTTTCGCTTTATTTGATAATAGACGGAAGTGAAAAATATTCTTCGTAAAATGCACATGATGAAAAATTATATTTTTTGCTTGAGTTCATCCTAGCACATGAGAAATAAATGTGCAATAAAAGTTATTTCTTTCACGTGGATGATATTTTTTGGACATGACCGCAGAGCTAATAGTTGCCAAGTTTACTAAGATATTTGTCAATAGTAACGAGACGTTTTTCAATTCCTTTTGCTTTGTGACTGATTGTTTCCAGTAAAGCTTCAGATACAAACTGTGGGGCAATCATGGAATTGAAAAATGTATTGCTGTCTACGGGAACAGTCAGAAGCACGGTAGCATACTTGGCAAGTTCAGAGCTTGGTTTGTCTGTGATAAGGATAATGTCAGCTTTGGCATTATAAGCCATCTCGGCAGTAACCTTATCTTGCAAGGAATACCTTGGAAAGCTGAAAAGAATCAGACAATCTGTATGGGAAATATTGCACATATGATCAATCGGACTCATAGTGGTAGTGGTGGTCATGGTTACGTGTGGCACCATCTGTTTTAAATATAAGATAAAATAATCAGCCAGGCAGATGTTTCCTCGTGTGGCTGCGATATATTTATGTTTGCAGGAAACAATTATATCAGCAGCTTTTTCAAAGTTCTGAATAGGATTCTGAATAAAAATTTCTTCCAAATTATGGGCGGCATTTTTAAAATGTCGGTTAATATATTCGGCAGAAGTATCCAGTTTTGCCTGCTTGGCAATTCTCTGGGAAGGAGTCGTGATACTGCTGGAGATACTGAGAACTTTATCCTGGTAGTCCTTTCGCAGTGCTTTCTGAAAGTCTATAAATCCGGAAAAACCAATCGTGCGGCTGAAACGTATGACAGAAGATTCGCTGACACCAAGTTTCAGGGCAATTTCGGTAGATGTCATAAAACAGGCATCGGATGCGTTGTCCAGAATGTATTCAGCAATAATCTTTTGCGTTTTGGTCATGTGTGCTGAGCGAAGTAAATCCTGCATATTTTCCATAGTCTTATCCTCCGGGAGATTATATTAATAGTTAGATTTAAACATGAAAAGGAAATTTGTGCAAGATGTGGAAGACATTCTTATAGAAGAAAAAGCGTAATATTAAGTGAAAAAATAAACTTACTGGTGAAAAAAATAACTTTTATTGTAATGTACAACAGTGTGTGCTAGTATTAGGTCAGACGGAAGAGAAGAATATTATTCAGCAAAGAATAAAAATGAAAAATAATATTCACTCAAAAAACAAACGGATTAAAATTTTAGGAGGATTTTAAAATGAAAGTAGGATGCGTAAAAGAGATCAAAAACAACGAGTTTCGAGTAGGTATGACTCCTGACAATGTAAAGAGTTATGTGAATGCAGGACATGATGTCTATATCGAAAAAGGAGCCGGAGAAGGATCAGGATTCTTAGATGCTGAGTATGAGGCAGCTGGAGCTAAGATGATCGATACTGCTAAAGAAGTATGGGACACTGTTGAAATGATGATCAAAGTAAAAGAGCCGCTTCCGGAAGAGTATCCATTATTCCACGAAGGACTTATCCTTTATACATATCTTCACCTTGCAGCAGACAAGCCGCAGACAGATGCTCTGCTTAATTCCAAAGTAAAAGGTGTTGCATACGAGACACTGATCGAAAGAAACGGAAGCATCCCTCTTCTTGCACCAATGAGCCAGATCGCAGGACGTCTGAGTATTCAGGAAGGTGCTAAATATCTTGAGAAGAGATTCGGCGGAGAAGGAGTTCTCCTTGCAGGCGTTCCGGGAACACCAAAGGCTAACATCGTAATCCTCGGTGGTGGATCTGTAGGAACTAACGCATGTAAGATCGCTGTAGGAATGGGCGCTAACGTAACCATTATGGATATCAACCTTCAGAGACTTGCTTATCTTGATGATATCTTTGGAGCACGTATCCAGACACTCGTATCTAACGATGCTAACATTGAAAAAGCAGTGAAAGAAGCTGACCTTGTAATCGGATGTGTTCTGATCCCAGGAAAATCTGCTCCGAAGCTGTTCAAGAAGAAATATCTCAAAGAGATGAAACCAGGTGCAGTATTCGTAGACGTTGCTGTAGACCAGGGTGGATGTGGTGAGACAACTAAGGTTACATACCATGATGATCCGATCTTCATCGAAGACGGTGTTGTTCATTACTGTGTAGGCAATATGCCAGGAGCAGTTCCGAGAACATCTACAATCGCTCTGACAAACGCTACACTGTCTTACGGACTGCAGATCGCAGGCAAGGGACTGGAGCAGGCATGTAAAGATAACGAAGTAATTTACTCAGCTATCAATACATACGATGGAAAATTAACATGTAAGAATGTAGCAGACAGCTTTGACTGCTATGAATACACAGATGTCAGAACTGTATGTTAATTAGCTGCAATTATAATAAGTAGAAACTGAATGATTAATTCCTATTAACGGAAAGTGCCGGTATCTTTAAGGTGCCGGCATTTCCTGTATCACTGGGTGTTTGTATGGAACTGTCATTGTCTGAATTTCGGGTAGTTAAGATGGAAAAACACATTGTAATCACAGAATGGAAAAGGTATACTATAAGGCATGCAGAGCACATACATAAGTGCACATTAAGATGTTGCAGAAAGGGTGTATATATGGATATTAATCAGAAGATAACGGAAGAACTTGGTGTCAAGCGGTGGCAGGTAGATGCGGCTGTGAAGCTGATTGACGAGGGGAATACGATTCCGTTTATTGCACGATATAGAAAGGAAGCGCATGGTACATTGGACGATGAACAGCTTCGTAAGCTGGCAGAGCGACTGACCTACCTGCGCAACCTGGAAGAGAAAAAAGAACAGGTATTGGCAAGCATTGAAGAACAGGGGAAACTTACAGAGGAGTTGCGAGACAGGATCCTTGAGGCACAGACGCAGGTGGCAGTGGATGATCTGTATCGTCCGTATCGTCCGAAGCGTCGTACCAGAGCAATGATTGCAAAAGAGAAAGGACTGGAGCCGTTGGCTATGCTGATGCTGCTTCAGCAGTCCAAAGAGCCGTTGGATAAATTGGCATCAGCTTATATTAATCCGGAGAAGGAAGTAAAGACTGTTCAGGATGCGGTGGCCGGAGCAAAGGACATTATTGCGGAGCAGATTTCGGATGACGCGGCTTACCGCAGCTGGATCCGCAATATGACTGTGAAAAAAGGCAAAGTAGTATCGCAGGCAAAGGATGCAGAAGCGGAATCTGTCTATGAGATGTATTATGAATTTGAAGAAGCAGTGGTTAAGATCGCGGGACACCGTATTCTGGCACTTAACAGAGGCGAGAAGGAAAAATATCTGACGGTGAAGATCGAAGCACCGGAAGAAGATATTCTGCGTTACCTGAAGAAAAAGATGTTACATGGAGATCATACTGAAATCACAGCAGCTATTGAAGCAGCAATTGAGGACGGATATCAGAGACTGATCGCACCGGCTATCGAACGCGAGATCCGGAACGAACTGACAGAGAAGGCAGAAGATGGTGCAATCCAGGTGTTTGGCAAGAACCTGGAACAGCTTCTGATGCAGCCACCGATCGTTGGCCGCACAGTACTGGGGTGGGATCCGGCATTTCGTACCGGTTGCAAGCTTGCGGTGGTAGATCCAACCGGAAAAGTTATTGGCACTACGGTTATTTATCCGACGGCACCGACTACTCCACAGAAGATTAAAGCATCCAAAGATCTGTTGAAGAAGATTATTCCAAAGTATAATATTTCTTTGATCTCACTGGGTAATGGAACCGCATCCAGAGAGTCGGAACAGATTATTGTGGAGCTTCTGAAGGAAATTCCAGAGAAAGTGCAGTACGTAATTGTAAATGAAGCTGGTGCATCTGTATATTCTGCCAGCAAGATTGCAACAGAAGAATTTCCTAAATTTGATGTGGGACAGAGAAGTGCAGCTTCTATTGCAAGACGACTGCAGGATCCGCTGGCAGAACTGGTTAAGATTGATCCGAAATCCATCGGTGTCGGACAGTATCAGCATGACATGAATCAGAAGAAGCTTGGCGAGGCATTGCATGGTGTTGTAGAAGATTGTGTAAATAAAGTCGGCGTAGATCTTAACACTGCCTCTGCGCCGCTGCTCTCGTACATTTCCGGTATCTCCGGAACAATTGCCAGGAATATTGTGGCATATCGGGAAGAAAATGGAAGATTCAAGAGCAGAAAAGAACTTTTAAAAGTAGCGAAACTCGGACCAAAAGCATATGAACAGTGCGCCGGATTTATGCGAATCCACGAGGGCGCTAATCCGTTGGATGAGACCAGTGTACATCCGGAGTCTTACGAAGCTGCTAAGAAGCTGCTGGAAAAACAGGGATTCCAGATATCCGATATCACAGGCGGTAAGCTTGCGGGATTGTCACTTACGATTCGCGATTATAAGAAGACGGCACAGGAACTGGGCGTAGGAGAGATTACTCTGCGTGATATCGTGGCTGAACTGGAGAAACCGGGCAGAGATCCACGTGATGAGATGCCGAAACCAATCCTCCGCACGGATGTGTTGGATATGAAAGATCTGAAAGAAGGTATGGTTCTCAAAGGAACAGTAAGAAATGTTATTGATTTTGGTGTGTTTGTAGATATCGGTGTACATCAGGACGGACTGGTGCACATTTCTGAGATTACCAATAAGTTCATTAAGCATCCACTGGAAGCAGTTAGTGTTGGCGATATCGTGGATGTGAAGGTTCTGAGTGTGGATCTGAAGAAGAAACGAATCGCACTTACCATGAAGAACGTATAAAGTAAGAATGTATAAAAAAGAGGTTTGAATGACTGTGTTTACAGCGTTCAAACCTCTTTCTATATAATGAGTTATGATACTTTGGGATGGTTACTGCATCCGAAATACCGGACGGATCTTCTTGTAAATCAGGAATACGATCAGGGAATCGATGATTCCTTTTAAGATATTAAATGGTGCGACTGCAAATGCCACAAAGGTAAACAGGCTGGTAATATGAGCATTGACTGCAGTTCCCATTCCTACAAGTGCTTCCATTGGCATACCGAAAGCTTTGCCGTAAGCCGGAAGCAATACAAATGCATTCAGGAAACATCCAAAGATTGTCATCAATACAGTACCTGTTGCCATACCGATGATAGCACCCTTTCTGGTATGCATTTTGCGGTAAATGATTCCTGCCGGTACAACGAAAGAACATCCGAGAAGGAAGTTGGCAAGTTCACCAACACCTGCGGTAATTGTGCCGTTGATTGCAAAGTTCAGAAGAATTTTGATCAGTTCGATCGCAGCACCTGCAACTGGACCCATAGCAAAACATCCTACCAGTACCGGTACTTCACTAAAGTCAATCTCGTAAAAGGCCGGTGCAAATGGCAGTGGAATCTCGAAAAGCATCAGTACAACAGAGATGGCTCCGAGCATTCCGATCTGTGCGAGAATCCTTGTCTTAGAAGACGTGTGTGTGCGTTCGTTAGTTAATGTGTTATCCATTTTCTTTCTCTCCTTTTGATGTGGATTATAAAAGGAAGAACTCTTCTCGAAATGTGCGTAGAGAATGCAAATAAAAAACCCGACATCATATGCCGGGGTCAATTATCATTCAAATGATACTGCACAATCCTTCTCTCATCCAGACTTTACTGTCGGTTCTGGAATCTCGCCAGATCAGCTGCTGCACTGTGTAGGATACAACAGGTCGCGGACTATACCGCCGGTTGGGAATTACACCCGACCCCGAAGAATTACTATTCCATTTATGTTGTAAGGATAGCACACTATATCCAAGAATGCAAGTCTCTTTACATGAAAAATGGATTCACGTATAATAACTCTTACAGCTGACCACAGGTGTGCTAATTAATTTTAAGATTTTGTGATCAAAGGAGAATGATATGCAATATAGAAAAGATCGATATGGAGAAGCAATTTCTTTGCTGGGATATGGTTGTATGAGATTTACAAAAAATGGTAACAGCATAGATCTCGATAAAGCGGAAAGGGAATTGATGCTTGCCATTAAAAGTGGTGTGAATTATCTGGATACAGCATATATCTATCCGGGAAGTGAGGTGGCAGTTGGCGAGATACTACATCGCAATCACTGCCGGGAAGAAATTAGGCTTGCAACCAAATTGCCGCAGTATTATATCAAGTCAGGTGCAGCAATTGAAAAATATTTTAATGAACAGCTCACACGTCTTCAAACAGATTACATTGATTATTATCTGATGCATATGCTGACAGATGTTGCGGCATGGGAGAAACTGAAGAAGCTTGGTATTGAAGCTTGGATCACACAGAAAAAGAAAGAGGGCAAAATTCGCAATATCGGATTTTCTTTTCACGGTAATACGGAGATGTTTATCCAGATTCTGGATGCTTATGACTGGGATTTCTGCCAGATTCAGTATAACTATATGGATGAACACACGCAGGAAGGACAGGGCTTCAGGAAGCGGCAAAACGTGGGATTCCGGTAATTATCATGGAACCTTTACGCGGTGGAAAACTGGTGGATCTGTTACCGGAAAAAGCAAAAAAGCGAATTGCAGAAGATCCAAAGAAACGTACTCCGGCAGAACTGGCATTCCGCTGGCTGTGGGAACAACCGGAGGTGACCTGTGTGCTTTCAGGGATGAATTCAGAAGAAATGATCCGTGAAAATGTTCGTATAGCATCGGAAGTACAGACTGGCGAATTTACAGAAGAAGATTTCTCATTGATCGAGGCGGTAAAAAAAGACATACAGGACACCCTGAAAGTAGGATGCACCGGATGCGGATATTGTATGCCATGCCCGAAAGGAATTGACATTCCGGCAGCTTTTCGTTGTTATAATCACATGTATACAGAAAAGAAAGGCGCGGGACGTCACGAATATCTTCAGACCGTATGTCTACGGAAAGATTTCCGACCGGTCAGTGCCTGTGTGGAGTGTGGCAAATGTGAGAGCCACTGCCCGCAACATCTGGCAATCCGCCAGAAGCTGAAAGAGGCAGATGGCAAGCTTCTTCCGTTTTATTATAAGATCGGTCTTAAAGTTGTGAAGAAACTGGGGCTGTTCTGGTAAAGCAGTGTCATATATAGAAAAAAAAAGAAAGATATGCTATAGTGTGTGTATACTCGAAATAGAAAATGGATGGTTTATTAATATGAAGAGAGAATTGATAGAATCAAATTGCGAGAAGGATACTCGTGATCTGGGATTTCGCCTGGGACAGGCTGCAGAGCCTGGTCAGGTGTATACGCTGGTGGGAGACCTTGGTGTCGGCAAGACGGTGTTCACGCAGG
>OLVT01002067.1_pt1 | contig 14699 bp, 25 predicted proteins | sample 1673241 | NCBI WGS metagenome assembly OLVT01 (sample SAMEA3178936, study PRJEB25190) | human gut metagenome | biome: human gut; feature: human-associated habitat; material: faeces | place: Austria | collected 2013 | reverse complement strand
GACAGCTTAGATAAGTGCGTCACTTATTGGCTTACTTCTACTTTCTTTCACACTAATCACCTCTACATTTATATCTATAAGTAGCACATGCTAATTGTAACATAGTCAAATGTGAATTGTGTGCAATTTTACAAAAGTACCTTTATTCGGCTCACATTATTTCGGGGCAGCAGGAAAAGAAAAAGCACCTTCAGAATAATTTCCGTGGTGCTTTCTGTGTCTTATTTATAATCTATTACTTTTTGAATTGTTTTCTCAGCAGAATGTTGTTTAAAATAATTTGTTTTCTTTTTATTTCCATTAGAATATTCTATCTCAATTCCTTTATTATTTCCAAAAGCATCAACAATATAATAGCCTTTATAATTCTCTAAAGAGTTGTCACTGAAATCATACCAAGTTCCTTTATTGTAGTAAAGTGCTGTATAGCTCGGTTTATTTTCCATTTCATACTGAAAAAATAAAAGGGTATTATCATCCATAGAAAATGTGATTTTAATATTAGAACCTTCATCAGCGTGACTTTGATAAGCGACTTTCTCTGTATAAGCAATTTTATATTCGATTTCATTACTGCCTTTATATTCTTCTGAAGTATAGAATAAACCTTTATCAGAAATATACTTCTCTATATCGTCCACTGTTGTATCATCGGTAATTAAAAGAAATAAATTCTGTAAATCATCATATTTATATTTTTTCTTTTTCTTTTTACCTGTAGATTTTTTCTTCTTTTTTGTACTATTACTATTAGATATTGTTGTTTTCTTTTTAGAAGACGCATCAATAGGAAGCACAAATATGTTTGAAGATATAAGAAATACAATCATTACTATTAGAAAGAGTTTTTTTCTTTTCATTTTTTCTTCCTCTCGAAAATAAATTTCTTACTACTGCCTTATTCATTTACCATTTTGCACCACAATTTTTGCAATGCATTGTATTTCTAACATCACTACTAAGAATTCCAAGCATAGCAGCTCCAACTACTTTTGATCCCGTAGATATTTTTTCTATATTTGTCGAACCACATGTAGGACATTTTGGTATGTTTGGTCTTGCCTTTGGTCGAACTAAAACAGGCTGACTGTTTTTTGATATTGTCTTATTTTCTATTTTTTCCCTGTTTTTGACTTCTTCAGGTTCATTCAATTTGTTGCCACATATAATACATATATAGTTATCTGCTACGACATCCTTTTTCTTTCTTGATGTTTTGCATTCAGGACAAATAATAATATCATTATCTCCTAAATCATCGAACTGCTTAGAATAAGATTCGATTTTTTCTTTCTTCTTTTCTTTTTCTTCTTCAATTTTTTCTAGTGTAATAGATACTGGACAACCACAGTACATACAATGTTGTGCATACTCTGACACATCATGTTTGCATTCAATACATTTAAGTAATGCCATATCTTTCACTCCTTCTGTGACGTACAATTCAACAGTGACTATTTACGGTTCTCTTTCCATCTTCTCTTTAATAGCCTGTCTAATAAATCCTGCTTTGGTAAGTTCTTTTGCCTTACAATAATCCTCTAATGCTTTTGCTTCAGCATTCGGCATTGATAGTTTAACCTGCTTATAATTATTCTGAATATATTTTTCATTTGCTTTTTTTCTTGCGTCACTTAAAGCCAACATTTCGCCCTCGCTTTCTCTATTCTCAAAAGCCGATATAAATATACAACCTTTTTAATAGTATACCATAACTCCACGCATCTGTCATACTCTTTAAGGCAAAGCACCGACAGAAATAATTTCCGTCAGTGCTGTCATCTTAAATAATTTTTCGCAATATTGCAGATGATATTTCCCACATAAAATTCCCTTTTCGCTTTTTGTCCATCTGATACATGAAGATGTTTGTAACACGATTCGCGAAATCATCTGGAAGAATATTTCTTTTCAATTTATTGCAGGACGCACAAGCAATTTGAATATTACTCAATTCATCCTCTCCACCTAAATCTAAAGGAATAATATGATCTAATGTCATATTTTCCAATGTCAATTTTTTTCCGCACAACTGGCATCTTCCATCAAACTTGTGATATAACATCTTTCTTGTTTCTGGACTTCTCTTTTTTCTTCTTGTATGTCTCCATACAATCTTTTTTGTTTCCGTATCGAAAATATAATATCCCTTTGTTTTAGCCGGAGCTTTCTTCATATAATTTTTTGCTTGATTTACACTGTCGTATTGAATTGCCTTACTGATGTCTTCTGTTTTCCGATGCTTTCCGTCTTCGTTGAAGTAAATATAGTAGATACCATTTGTAATTACAAGTGCCATGTTTTAACTTCCTTTCTCTAATATTCATTGGGAAACAACACTGTTGTAGCTGATCTGTCTGCTTCAGTAATAATCCATATCTTTCCTTTGCAAGTCTGATATGCTCCCATTATTCTGTTTCCCTCTATCAATGCTTGTTCATTGGCTACCTTATCTTCTTCGTCAATTTCTCCCCAGTCTTTATTACAGAATCTTTCCAACGCATCAAAGATTTCAATTGCAAAAATCTTATTTTCTAAAATCTCTACGCTAATTTTCTGACTTACCACCTGTCTTCCAAGTATGAAGTATTTTGAACTAAACATTTTCTTTCTCCTCTTTAATCTCTTCATAATCAATGAATCCTGAACCCTCTGAACTGTCATACTTCCATCCCCATTCCTCACAGACTTTCTCTGCTTGTGATTCTGTTTCAAGAATTTGAATTGTAATATTAGTTCGTGTCAAGAAAACTCTATACATCTTTTCTCCTCTTCTTAATGAGTAGCGGTCAATCAAATGACCACTAACTCAATAATTACCTTTATTTTATTTCTTCTTTTTCAAAAGTTTGGAATCATCAAACCATTTCGTTCGTTCTCTGCAAAAGTGTGTTCTTGGCTGTAATACAACACTCTTCCCAATTCTTTTAACTACTCCGCTCTTGTCTGTCTCAACTGCAAATTCTGTTATTGATTTTTTCATCTGCATCACACCTCCACTTCCTCATAATCTTCCAGTAGCACTCTAAGATTTTCAGCTCTCCAACTATGCAAGTATTTATCACCTGTAAAGTTCATGACCTCTCGGTCTTTCGACTTCCAGGACATAAACTGCCTGACTGTGTTGTGATAATGTCCGTCATTATGTACTTCTATGAATTTATTATGGTTACGCCTGTTCCTGTAGATCTTAATAGTTGTCATACTGTTCCCACTCCTTTTGTACCGAGATATAATGCCATATATTGATATGCAAGCCGTCTCGCATACAAATCGACTAATTTAATATGGTTCTCAAACTCAGGATTTTCACCGTGAATATATGCTAACTTTTCCTCAAGTGATAATCTGCGAATCGTATTCTTAATAATCGGATACACCATTCTTTCAAATGTATCCTTATAGAATTTGATAAACTCCTGCTTTGATAAATTACAATCCATATAAATCGGCTCAATATCCTCTGTGTATTCCTTAAAAGATATGTAACTCTCACTCTTGCCACTCATTTCAGTAAATTCACTGTACATCATAACTGCTGTTCTCCTCTCTTAATATCCAACCGCTACCCACCAAGCAACCATGCCTACAATAGAAAAAAATGTAACTGCTGTTGTCATATACGCAGAATGATTTAATTCTTTCTCAACTTTCTTTCTGCGCTTATGGCTAATCTGTTTATGCTGTTGTCTGTTCATCTGTACTGGCTTTCGGCAGATGTTGATAGTTTGAATCTTTGTCACTGGTTCTGTCGGCTCAACTACCGTATAAGCACCAAAATCTGCAATTGTTTTATATCTCATGTTCTGCACCTCCTATTCACCTGCAAGATAAACGTGAAACTCATTGTTTTCGCAGTCCAACATATCAACGATACGATTGTTTAATTCCTCTGGGATTGAATCTCTGCCGTCATAGCTTGCCACGATTTCACCGTTGTCCCATACATACATATTTTTGTTTTCATTCGCAATTAATAAGATATTTTCTAATGTCATAACTGTTACCTCACTTTCATTCTGTCTGCTGTCCTCTGCTTTAATAGAGACTTGGAACTCTCACTGTGCACCGTGGTAGCATTACAGCTTGGCGGATTTCTCCGCCGTGACTGTTATTTAATTCTGAGGACTGGAAAGAACGTAACTTTTTCATACGGTTTCAAGCTCTCTCCCAAATCTTCCTCTAGTTTCTTTCTGTCAAGCGTTGTTCTGCTCTGTGATTTATAAGTTACTTTCGCATTGTTCGTAATTTCTTCTGTCAGATTGTGTTCTTTCATATAGAAAATGACTTCATTCTCTAATGCTTTCAGCTCGTTCTCAGTCTCTTCTTTCAATGCTTTTAAACTTCTTAATTCTTCAATCTTCTTTTCCAATTCGTTCTTTGTAATACACATATGTTTTTCCTCTCTTTCTTTTTATAAGAGCTTTCAGCTCCGACAGGCTTTAAAGCTATCTAAGGTTTCTCGACCGTCTCATTATCCCCTTATCCCTCATCGGTATTACGTTGGTGTCTTCGGTACGCTTTCGCCACTTCGTTTTCACCCTTCGCTGTTTGCTCTGTTGTTTTGTTTGTGACTATATTGTACATTGGTACTAATACATTTTCAATTCGCAAAATGCACAATTTTGTATTAGTACTAATACCTTTCATTTGTACATTAGTACCAGTACATTTTTAATTTTATTCAACTCGCACAATTTTGGCGCATAAGTATTAGTACTAATGTATATTGCTTTTGTATTAGTACTAATGTATAATTATATCAACAAATAAATACAGAGGAGGTTCTACTATATGAAACAGAATGCATATGAAATGGTTACAAATAGAATCATTGAACAGTTAGAAAATGGTGTTATCCCATGGCAGAAACCTTGGAGCGGAACACACAGCGGAGCTTACAACAGAATAAGTAATAAACCTTATTCATTATTAAATCAGATGATTCTAAAACATAATGGAGAGTATGCCACATTTAAACAGTGGAGTGACTTAGGCGGTAAGATTAGAAAAGGTGAGAAATCAGAAGTTGTTGTATTTTGGAAGATTCAGCCTTTTGAAGAAGAAAACGAAAACGGCGAAAAGGTTATCAAACAGATTCCGCTTTTAAGACATTACAACGTGTTTCACATCTCACAAGTTGACGGAGTTGAACCGAAAGAACAGTTGAAGATTTCAGATCTTGAACCGATTGAAGAAGCCGAGAAAATCAAAACCGACTACATGAACAGAGAACACTTAAAGATTTTTGAAAAGGTGACAAATAAAGCTTTTTACACTCCGACTTTTGATTATATTGAAGTACCGTGTAAAGAACAGTATCAAAACATTGAAGAATTTTATTCTACACTGTTTCACGAGATGATTCATAGCACTGGACATAAGAGCAGGCTTAATCGTTCAGATATGCAAGGAATTGTAAGACACGGCTCTGAAAAGTATAGCAAGGAAGAACTCACAGCAGAGCTTGGAAGTGCTACACTTATCAATATGTTAGGCATTGAGACAGAAAAGAGCTTTAGAAACTCAAGTGCATATATACAGAACTGGTTACAAGCGTTAAAGAATGATAACAAGTTCATCGTATCAGCAAGCAGTAAAGCAGAGAAAGCAGTTAAATACATACTGAATGAACAATAATAAATAAGGGTGTAGTGTATAAGCTACACCCTACTATCACATAAGAAAGAGGTTAAAAGAGATATGAAAAGAACATTGATAACATGCATGATAACAAGTATAATAACAGGGATGACAATACCGCACATGATTGACACTGAAAGCACAAAGACAGCAACACAAAGCAGACAAGAGACAACAACAGAAACAACTGTCAATAGTTCATTGAATGGAATTGATACGACAGGATTTGAGACAGAAATATATTATATCAATTCTTCTGAAGATTTCGACAGATGCACCTACGCAGTACAGAATAGAAATGGCAAGATAATTATTGAAGTCGTTCATGCGGTTGTCACTTCTGATAATGGAGATGCAAGGATTACAGCAGATGGAAGTTATATAAAATATTCTGCGGATGATGTACAAACAGGGGATATGATGGAAACGGTATTGGTTTACAATCCATCAAATAATTATATTGATGATGTGATGTACAGAGCAGACACTTTTCTTGAGTGATTCTAATAAGCGTAAAAAAGGCTAAAGGATTTTTGTGTCCTCTAGCCTTTTTTGTCTGTTCGTTGTTCCGCTCAAAGAATTCCTTAAATCATTTTTCTATAGCTTTGGGGAACTTGTGGAGTAATTGAACAGGATGACAGAGATTTTAATATATCTTGCTGTGTAGATTGTCTGTTGTTTACTCCGGTAAATTGTCTGTAGTCGCTGTATCTTTGGCGGTGCTATTGGTTCGGTGGGGGGAGTTAAAATTTGAAAAATATTTTTGTTTTTCCGGAAACCTATAATGTAGTTCACCTACACACTGAGTCAAATTTTCGTAATAAGATATTCTTCATTGACTTTATATAAAATGCCTATTCTCGCAGTTTTTTATTTTTACAACTCATGATATAATAAAGGGAAATAATATATAGGAAGGTGTTACATATGCGTATATATCATACACTGGGTGGACAGTATCTTATACACGACAGGGAATTTTCAATCGGTACAATCGTACTACACCTAGACAATGGAATTGAAATTTTTTGTAACAAATCCAACTTCTATTCAAAGAAACATAACCTACATGTTTTATTATATCTCCCCGATAAAAAAACATGGGTTCAAGGTGAAATGAAAAACAAGTATACAGATCTCATGTGGGATTATTATAAGAAAAATGAGGAAAAAATAAATCCTAAAAGAATTTTCAAAAAACGTTATCAACATAAAGAAAATAAGCATGGAACGAAACGTGTTACTGTCCCTAAAAGTGTCCAATGGTCTATGAAGCATCCATTTCAGGGCGGTGGCGTTTCTCCTAGGTGAATATACGAATGGAGGCATATAGAATGAAAGTAGAGTTTAACAGACTTTTTGAAAAGCTAAAGGCAGAGGGCTTAACACAAAAACAATTTAGGGATTCAGTTGGAATTGGAGGGACTACGTTTAAAAAACTAAGAGGAAACGAGTCTATCACAACGGAAACCATCTGTAAAGTCTGCGACTATTTCCATTGTATGCCGGATGAGATAATGGAATTCATCCCAGATGCAGATTATATAGAAAAACAAAAGGCAAAAGAGGAAGTTCTGGCACAGATTGACCAGTTACAAGCGAAACTGAAAAATTTATAAAAGTTTAGCACCTAACCAGGGTGCTATTTTTATACGATTCACGCTACAAAATTGTGGGGCAATTTTTCGTAATCATTAATCTCGCCCTTCTGTGTCTCATGGTTCGAGCAGCATCAAATTGGAGGTGAATATTACATCCAGAAAAAGAGGTACTCTAAAATAGAGTACCCACATTTGAGAAATTATTAATTTTTCTGTCCTGCAAAAGTAACAATTTTTTTAGTTTTTGAAATTGTAAAGAAGTTATCTTTATATGTTTCAGAACCATATATGCCATAATTACCATTTTCAATTGCAGATGTAATGATGCCCATTGCAGTATCCGGTGATTCATCCACCAAATAAGCAGAACAACAACAAAACATTTCACCTGTCAATAGATCACTTCCTGTCAATACCCATGGTGTCTTAGACCACTTAAATGACACAATATTGTATCTACAATCTTCATCTGAATTAATGTTAAATTCGATTGTTCCACCTATGCCAGTGGTTATCTTATTATCTTTCAAGTTATTAGCATCAATCTTTTTCAATCCAAGATTCTTTCCATTGTTCAAAGCATCAACCACATTATTGTATCTCTCAACAAATTTGTTTATGGAATTCTCACCATTTATAATCGGATCAAGCAATTCTTCACTGTCTTCAAAATTCAGTCCTTGCAAACATGATACTGCATTTTCGTAATCCTTTACTTCTATATATTTTTTTCCTAAATTATATTGGGACTCCTTATAAAACTCTTCACTATCACTATATTTCACATCTGCAAGTTCTTTAAATATTTTTGATGAAATAATATAATTCTCTTCTGATAATTCCTTTTTTCCAATTTGATAATCACATTCAAGTATTTGATTTTCAGAATCTTTATAGTCTTTTAATTCTGCAAATATTTTCTTTGCATCTTCATATTTACCAGAGCTAAGTAAGGTTTTTCCTTCGTTATACTGTCTTAAATCACCTGTTGCAAAAAAGATTACGCATCCGATAATGATTACTCCAATAATAATTCCGAAAATTATAGTATTCTTCTTAATCTTGTTCATAATAATACCTACTGATCTATTTTTTCAATATATACAGCTGGAATAGTTATTGTTCCACTACCTGTTGATTGATAACTAATTGTACCGGCAGATTTACCGTATACAGTAATATAATCTTTTTCCAAAACCCTAGAAGAAATAATGGATTTATCAAACTCTCCAAACAAGACTGTATTGTAGTCATCATTAACTGCCAATCTAATTTGTGTCGAAGTGTCTCCTTCTATAACTTGCACTACTTTTCCATAAAACTTAACTTTCTCTCCTTTATAATCATCTGGTGTTCGTGCCAATTGATCGTAAGTAATTCCAGTTTCATATCCCTGTGCTTCTTTTGCTGCTTGTGCAGCCTTCTCCTCATCGATTTTAGCCTGACTTTCAGTAGCTAAAGCCTGCGCTTGAGTATCTTCATCTGTTCCATTGTACTTAGAATGTAATGCGCTCGCCAAGTCAATAACCTTCTGCCAATCGCCTTGCTCGTAAGCATTTTTAATATCAACTAATTGTTTGCTTGCACCATTCTTAAGCTCATCATTTTCACCTTGCAATTCTGAGAGTTGATTGGATAACTTCGTATTCTCATCCTTTTGTTTTGTTAAGTTATCATTTAATGTCTTGTTTTTTGAAACCATATCATTATAATTGTTAAGACACTTTGAGTATTTTGAATATAACGAACAGTTTCCGATAAGTGAAACTAAAAGCACCGCTCCGCCAACCATATATATCATATTCTTTTTATTAAATTCAAAATTAAATTTTTTAGGTATATCAATCTTTTTTTCGCTATCTGCTTCTAGTTCTACAGGTTCAATGTTGGAGTCTGTATCCTCAATGGCTTCATTATTCTGTATCTCATTTTCTGATTCTTGACTTGCTGTATCTTCTAAACTATCGTTTAAAATTTCACTATCTATTAATTTACCGCATTCCGGGCATTTTTCTAATCCTTCTTCAATAGGCGCACCACATTCCGTACAATATTTAATTGTAATTTTTTCTTCTGTTCCATTAAATGGATAACCACAATATTGACATGAATTATTTTTTTCATCTACTATTTTTTTACATTCAGGACATCTAATCATCTCTTTTCCCCCACTATCTCATTTTTTATAATTGGCTGCTTTATTTGGTTTCCTACATAATACCTAGTATTATTTATAGAAGAGCTATAATTATTTATATCTTCGTCTTTTACGGACGCAAATGATACAGCAATTATGGCGATCACGCCAGCAACAAATCCCAATAGAAATCCCATTATAAACCAGAATATTTTCCCCTTCTTTTTATGAGCTTTCTTTTTGGATTTTTGCTTTAGACACGCCGTATCTTGTAGCGAATTCATTTTTATTCCACACTTTGGACATTCTATAGCCTGATCGGATATCTTTTCTCCGCAATTTGGACACTTGATTAACGCCATACACAATACCTCCACTCTCTCATATTCCTTTTCCTCCTTCTCTTTTGGTAATATTCACCACAAATATTTCCTTGTTCTTATGATTTATTATATTCGTTTTAGCGAAGATATTCAATCCTTAGAATATATTTTATGCTTATTACATAGAATATGTAGGAGGCAGCAGATGATTGATTATAGTCCTTTCTGGGAAACGTTAGAAAAATCAACTGAAAATTGGTATACACTGACAAGTAAGCATCATCTGTCTAACAGCACGCTTCACCGATTAAAGCATAATAAAGATGTCTCTACTAAAACTTTGAATGACTTGTGCAGAATATTACACTGTGATATTAAAGATGTGGCTAGATATGTACCGTCCGAAGAAGATCAGCCGTTATAAATTTAGAAATATGAAAGATGCATTTCATCTAAAAAAATAAAGCACTGGATTTTTGCTCCGGTGCTTTTCTATTATAGTTACTGTTTAATAATTCTTTATGTAATTCAGCCATATTCCGTTTATTTTATTCAACCCAAAGGAATTAGCATCAAGATAGTTAGAATGGATTCTAGGGTGCAATTTCATTGTTTAAAGCAAAGGATATACATATTATAATAGGTGGTGGGCTAGTTAACATATCTTGAAATGAAAGCTCGTATAATACGGTACTACCATAGATATGAACGAGGAAAATATTTGTTGCTGTAAATTGAGAAGCTGCAACGGATTTGAAGAAAGATGAAAGGTGATTTGAAATAGTATTCACTTTAGTGCATTAAAGTGGTAACGTGTTGAAGTAACTGTTACATTTATATAAGATTTCCCTATATCGATATCATCTCTTGATATACACCAACATTTTTATGCGGAAAATCAACACTTTTAGCGTTTTACATCAATACAATCATAATACCACAATTTACTTGTAAATCAAGCATTTTCTAAGCATCACTTCTTACCACTATCTTATCGAACCCCATATCGTTAAAACCTTTATTTTACAATGATTTGAGCGTATTTTTTGAAAAAAATCAAGGCAGCAGGTGTAATAAAATCGTAAAAAAAATAGGCATACCGAGCGGTATTTAAAACCATAATCGATATACCTATATTATTTTATACGTCAATATATAAAATATCTCAAATAAACATACTTGTTTTCAAAATATGTTTGTGTCAAATATCTTATGTTTTCTTCCTTTCTTTAACGGCTTTGCTTTTCAAAACAGATGCTTGCATTTCTGCTTGTTCTAATAGTATGATAAATGTAACAGGTGTACTGGAAAGTACAGACAACATGAAAAGAATAGATATTTTAGCAAAATACGGACACTTAATAAAACATTATGGAACTGGAAAAGACAGTTACTATTATTTCCGTATTCCAGACAAAACAATCAAAGGTGGTGCATTTCGTAGGAAAAAGAAAACCAAAGAAGAAATAGAATCTGCATTATGTGATTATTTTATTGAAAAAGAAAAACAGAATTCCATTGGAAAGGATACAGCAACTTTTGAACAGCTATTCTATGAATTCATGGAACATAAGAAAGAAAAAGTTAGTGCAGGAACAATAAGGCGAATGTCATTCGATTGGAAAAAGTATTATAAAACAAATCCAGAGTTCATTCAGAAACCATATAAGGACGTTACCCCTATTGACATTGATGATTTTCTGAATAACATAGTGAATACAACAGAAATCAAAGACAAGGCGTTCTGTAACATGTGTGGAATTCTAAAACAAACTTTTGGTTATGCAGTATCAGCAAGATATATTTCAGCAAATGAGAATCCATACAGAGTTGAAGTGAACCGAAAGAAAATTATTCCGACTAGGAAGAAAGCAAGTACACAGGAAGTATATAATAATTCCGAAAAACAATTACTACTTGATGAAATGAGTCGCAGATTGCAAAACAATCCGACTAATACATGTATACTTGCTATAATGCTTGATTTTGAACTAGGAACACGTAGAGGGGAAATACTTGCTATTAAGAATTCAGATATAAAGAATGGTGAAATACATATTCACAGGCAGGTTGTAGAAGATTTTGATATATCTAATTTAGACAGTCTGAAACGTATCGGATACCATGCAGTAGAATACACTAAGTCGGATGCAGGAGACAGATACATCCCATTAACACAAAAGGCACAAGAGTATATAAAACAAATACAGCGGATAAATAAAGAAACTGGTGAATCATATCAAGATTTTCTATTCGTAAAAGATGGCTATATATTAAATCCTAATAGGCTGTATACTCTCCTTAAAGATGCTTGTAAGCGATGTATTAATATTCCTGTAAAGGGAACGCACAGAATCAGAAAGACCTTTGTTTCAACTTTAGTAAACAATGGAGTTCCAATAACAACAGCAAGCAGAATCGCAGGACATGCAGACGAACGAACAACAATAAAAAATTATCTGTTTGATACAAATAACGAGGAAGAGACAAAGAAAGCTATTTTAAATGCTTTAGAAGATAATCCAGAATCTAGTGTCACCACAACATATAGAAATGTAGAAAACGAAAACGTGACAAAACGTGACAACAACATAATTTTATTTCCGAGCAATAAAAAAGCAGAAAACCCTTGTTTTACAAGGATTTCCCACTAAATACACAAGCGGAGTTGGTGGGATTCGAACCCACGTGCCCCGGAGGGCTAACGCATTTCGAGTGCGCCCCGTTATGACCACTTCGATACAACTCCTTCTCTTGTATCTGCCAAAGCAGACACAAGAATAATTATAACATTTTCCTCTGAAAAATCAAGGGAGAATTTGCTTATAGCTTTTCTCTTTCTTTCATAATCCAGTCAATCACCTGTTCCAATCCTTCTCCCGTTTTTGCACTAACCGTAAGAACAACTGCATTTGGATTTAATTTCAAGATACGTTCCTTAGCAAGTTCAAAATCAAAATCAAAATACTCCAAAGTATCTATTTTATTGATCAGCACCAGATCACTTACCTGAAACATCAACGGATATTTCAGTGGTTTATCGTCTCCCTCAGGCACACTAAGAAGCATCACATTCTTATGTGCCCCAGTATCGAACTCTGCCGGACAGACAAGATTCCCGATATTTTCAAGAATTAACAGATCAAGGTTCTCTGTATCATATTCAAGCAGTGCGCGCGATACCATATCCGCATCAATATGACATAATCCGCAATTATGGATCTGAATGGATTCCACGCCGGTCAGATCTGCGACTCTCTGTGCATCTAGACTTGTCTCGATATCTACATCCATCTCACCAATTCTCATCCGCTCTTTCATTCTGTTGATCAATGCACTTAATAATGTTGTTTTTCCACTCCCCGGTCCGGACATGACATTTAAGAATAGTGTCCCCTGGGCACTCATTTTCTCGCGGATTGCCTTTGAAGTAGCATCATTATCCGCAAATACACTTTCTTTTATCTCAATCACTCTGACGTTTCCCATGTTTTTATTCCCTTCTTTTATATATTATGCATTCACTTCCTGTATCTTTTCCAACAGATAATCAGCCAGTTCCTTCATACCCTCTCCTGTCTTTGCAGAGATGTAAATAATCTTAATCTGTGGATTCAATCTTCTTGCACATGCTTCAACATAGTCTTTTCGGAAATCAAAAACAGGTAATGCATCGATTTTGTTTATCACTAACACATCAGATACTTCATACATCAACGGATATTTTGCCGGTTTATCGTCTCCTTCCGGAACTGAAAGAATTGTCAGATTAAAGTTTGCGCCTGTATCAAACTCTGCCGGGCAAACAAGATTTCCAATATTCTCAAGTACAACAAAATCCAGCTCAGCTCTGTCAAATGCTCTTATTCCTTGCCGTGTCATATCTGCATCTAAATGACACATTCCTCCTGTATGCAGCTGAATCGATGGAATTCCCGCCTCGATCAGTGTATTCGCATCTACATCAGAATCAATGTCTGCCTCCATCACACCCCACTTGATTTTCCCTTCAAAATACGGTTTCAATGCCAGAAGCGTGCTTGTCTTTCCACTTCCCGGACTGGACATCAAATTCATCAGACACGTTTTCTGTGCCTTTAATTCCTGACGTAACACCTGTGCATCTGCATTGTTATCTTCAAGAATTATTTCTTTTAATTCTATTACTTTTGCTTTTTCCATGCGTTCTCCTCTCGGTGTCGAACACCGCTATTATTTTCTTTTCATTATAGCAAAAAGAAATAATTTTGTACATTTGTTAAGTCACTCATAAATTTTATCGTTACAAATATAATAAATACGTATATAATAGATATGATATCAAAAACAGGCTCTTCCTTCTTATCTATATTACTTTCTAAGGGGGACTCTCATGAACCACAATACACTCGTAATTGAAATCAAATCTACACTTGATAAACTTATTGATGCCAGAACTAGTCTTGGTTATGATTACATTGTGTATGGATTACTCTTGATAAACGAGGATCAGACTCGTGTATCTAATATTACCAAAGCTTTGTACATCGATATTGCTGCCCATTATGAGACAAGCTGGTCTTGTGTAGAAAAAAACATCCGCAACACGGTCAATGCAATCTGGACTTCGGAAAATAAAACTATTCTTGAAATGATTTTCAACAGAACCTGTATGGACAAAAAACCAACGAATAAAGAATTTTTTGAATATTTATACGATTTTATTTTCTTATCACAAGAAACCGTCCCGACCCAATCAGAAGAAAATGTATCTTCCATCCTCTGCCCTGTCTGTAACAATAAATGTCAGGTACTCGAAAGCATGCTTTCTTTTGTGGCAAAACGACTTCAACCTGAACCTGACTGCACGCATGTATGAAATATAATAATCAATCCGTTTTTCAAAAAGGACCTCCCTTCAATCATCGGGAAGCCCTTTTTATATCTGAAATAATTATAATCTCAAACTTCGCACATAAATTTTAGTTATGCACCTTGAAAATTCAATACCTGGCA
>OLVT01002065.1_pt1 | contig 14708 bp, 8 predicted proteins | sample 1673241 | NCBI WGS metagenome assembly OLVT01 (sample SAMEA3178936, study PRJEB25190) | human gut metagenome | biome: human gut; feature: human-associated habitat; material: faeces | place: Austria | collected 2013 | reverse complement strand
GCCTGGGATGTCGATTCCGGGATTCAATCGGATCATTCTCACCACAAGCAACTAATAACATTATACAGACAAGAAATAATAGGCACCTTTTTATGTTAAAATTTCCTACCTTAAACAAATCACATGTCCTATCACACATAAACATTACTGTCTTTTCAATATATATTGTGCTGCGAGCCGCCCGCTATTGTTGAAGATTTCCGTACTGTCAGACAAGACCACTGCGTCGTCGAGAACTTTATAATATGTTTTGGCACCCGATGAAGGAGTAACCAGTTCAATGATGTTTTCGCCTATCATATTATATACACCGCTCTCTTCAAAAATACCATTCTCCTCACCCAGATACTCACTCCGCAAATCATAAGTTGCATCACTATTAATTTTCAATGTCGTTTTGATGCCACCACAGTCGGCACAAGGTAATATGCCTTCATAGGTGCCATAACAATCTTTGTTTTTGCTATCCACTACTCCGGCAGCACTATTTTCTTGTTGTTTATATTTCTTCCCAGATCCAACACAGCCTGATGTTACTATTATCATGGCTGCTACCAATAAATGCAATTTAATCAATTTCATAATTTAAAATATTTAACATATAATTTGAGGTTAATTATAACTCGCAAGATCATTATATACAAAGACTTATTGTAAATGCATAGCAGTATATAACGAAATTATCTTCGTCTCACTCGCTATGCATTACAATAAAATTAGAAAAAAAAGAAAACTATTTAACCGTCACATTGATAGTTCCCGTTTTCTTATCCTTATCTGTAACTGTAATAGTAGTTTTTCCTGCCTTAACTCCTCTTATGTTGACTTTATTTTCCTTGACTGATACCGTAGCAATATTGACATCTTTCGCAACGGCAGAATATGGCTGTGCACCACCTTTTACTGTTACTATACCATCTTTTCCAACACTCACAGTAATAGATTGTTTATCAAAATCCAGTCCTTTTGGAGTTTTTGGGGTCTCTTTTACAGTTCTTACAGTTACAGCAACTTTTCCTGTAACTCCCTTCCGGTCCGTAATAGTTATCATTGCTGAACCATCTTTTACACCGGTAATTACAATCGCATTTTTATCTGATTTCGCAACTGCGATTTTTGCATCACTTGATTTCGTCGTATATGGTGCAGTACCATTACTAACAGACACAGTAACCGTTTTACCAACTGCAACTTCTACTTTATTAGGACTGATTTTTAAATTGGGCTTATCATCATCCTTATCACATGATACCAATACAAAAGAAGTTAAGCAACAAATCACTAATGCCATCGATTTTAAAAAAGGTTTAGTTTTCATTTTTGATAAATTTAAATTAATAGATAAAATGCTAATGAGTACTCATAAATAAAAAAGTCAGATTTTTCTTACTTTTTCTTTGCCAGCAAAAATAATAAAGCGAAATTGTATTTGAATTATAAAATGATTTTAAAAATCTAACACCTCAATTCATATACATCTAACAATCAACACCTTAGTGTTATGAAACATTATTTTATCTCACATTGAACTAACATCTGTTCGAAAAGCATAAAAAAACAATATTATTCCAATATCAAACTTAAAAAAATATGTTTCACATTGCTAATTCTGATTATATGGTCAATCTTCATAATAGAGTGATACACTATTATAACACCGACTGTTACAGTATCCCTAACAGTGTTTGAAAAAGACCCTTTTTATGATATTTCACAAATACCATATATTCCCTATAATATTATTCTTAATTAGTGAATGAGCCATTCAAAGTAAAAATTGAATGTATTTTTAGCATATTCTATAAAAATCAAGAAAGGATGGCCAATTCAAAAAGTATTTTATCCAACAAACGGAACATTCTTTTTACAAGTTGAAGGTGGTATCACTCAACTATAATTGTGGATGATCAAAAACGTGTGTTCAAACCATACACAATAAATCTTCTATAGCACAAGATTTCTTGAACAGCAAGAGATAGGTACTCGCAAGTCCACGACAAAACGTTTTCCGAGGGGATACTGACGAACTTAAGGATATTGAAATGAGGTACCATACAAAAGTCGGTTGTTGTCACCAATATTATCTTAAAATAACTCATCTACAAAAGCTATGTGTTGTGACATCGTATTGTTAAAAAAACATTGTCATAAACGTCTGACGTCTCTTGATAGATTTACTTTTAGAGGGTATCATATAGCTATCTTCCATATCGTTTCGAGTCGCTTTCTGTACTCATTTGATATCATTCAGGCCATACTCTTGAACATTCACTCATGCAATAGGGGCACTTAAGTTCTAATAAATAGATTATCTCGCTAGCAGTCTCATCTCTCACCACACAGCTAGATTTATTATAAAGTTAAATTCAATGCTCGTGCAAACGGCTGTTTGTTCTGATTTAATGTACTCTTTGTTTGAAGGCACAAAGATATAATGAGTATCTAATATTCAAATAAACTTTGTTTTAAGACTTTTTATGACACAAACAAATACGAATGATTTGAAAAATAAATTGATTCTCTTTCATAAGATGTTCTTTCCTATAAGTTAATAAAAAAAACACTTTATATAATTTTTTTTCTCTTCATTTTTTCGAAAAGCCCCAGTCTTCCATTTTTTATAGAATATCATTTACATATTCCTATTTTTTCCATCCATGCATTATATACCTCATTTTTAGGTGAAGTTCACCCACTCTCTCCTCTTATTTTAGTCAGATTATGCTGCCGTTCTTTTTTTTTCTTCGTGACCTTTTCAATCATACATACCGCATTGAACGTATGTACTCCAAAGAAAATCCAAAATATTTCCACTTCCCTGTTTCTGGCTTTTTATTCTGGTCTGTAAATAATATTATTTCTACATTTTAAAACTTCCTTTCAATCTGGTAGCACTTTCATGGCTGAGTTCTGACCATCAAATCTTACGAAATGGAGCAATTTAGATAGCTCAGACCTTGTACTTAAAGAGGTGTTTTGTAAAACTTTTTAAATTGATATTATTAGTGTAGCTTGAATCCGCAGCAAGTACCTTAATCCTAACTTTGATCAGTTGTTGTAAATGAATACAGTCTTTCAAATGTATTACTTCGTTAAAAGCCGTAAAGGAGATATGTTCTATAAAGGAGATTTCATCTATCTGTATACTGTTGACTTTGCCTCCGAATTAAACGGATTTGTTTTTTCTTGCCTTAATAATAGTCTGGAGGGACTAAATATTAAGGAAATTTGCTAATTACTGACGAATCACATTAACGATTTAGGATTGGTTAGTGAATGAAGAGGGGCAATCTGAACACCACTAAATAACTGGTAACGAATATTACTAGTTAAATATTTAATCAGTTATGAATATGAAAAGTTGATATAGGACTTCAAGACTACCAAGGCCATTTTATTTTCAGGAGAAAAAAATAACTTTTACCCCCCCCAAAAAAAAGGAGAGGATGTCAAGCATCTGTTGGGTTATTCCCAAGAAAGTGAACAGAGTATGGAAGCTGCTGATTTATTCGTTACAACTTTGACGATAATTTTTAAGCATATCGAGCGGTGTAAAATCTACCTAAACAAAACACGATTTCTTTTATATCTTTATCGTGTATTTTTATTTTAGATTTTCATCGGTTGGATTTAACCGATTGAAGAATAAACTTTTAGCAGAGTATTTGAGAAATAGAGGTAACGAATTAGCAACCGTGCAAATTTCAGCGATTTGCGGTGCTATGTTGTCAAATAACTCTTTGTAAATACAAATAAAATATTTAGTACAATTTTGAAGACATCATTAATAACCTTATTTATATCCATACACCTTTGGTTTGTTTCCCTATATTTATTGATAATCTTTTATTCACATATTTGGTAAATATTTCAATCTACGTAGATTTTATAACTAATAGAGTATAAACAATACAAGCTATTCCAACAAATAAAGCTACGGCAGAGCATTTGGTAAATATTGTATCTTTATTTTTAATACCATACATAAGCCCAATAATAGCACATAAAGGAATACCGACAGGAATAATCGTCAGAAACCAAATGAGTATTTTATGATACCCATTGCTGTTAATACTTTGTTTTTCAAATTACTCATAGCTACCATTCTCATTGCTTGTTACTCTTCGCATCTCTTTCTTTATTCATCAACCGCCAAATAGCTTTCTGATATTTCAACTTGGCGAACATCTCGTCATCTTGGTTATCTATCTTTAAGGTCATTACCCGAATACTTGGGGCAGTGGGATATCGGCTTCTCACTATATCATCCACTAGAAACCCGCATAGTCCGGTAGCCGGTTCTGTAAACAAGAAACCTTGAAACATGAGATTAATATAGTCTGCATTTTCGCAAAGATACGCCTTGTACCTCTTATATGTATCCAACTTCATATAATCTTCTGCACGGCTGCTGAAATTTGGCTTGGCAATTTCTTCGCATAAGGCAGATTCTAATTTGCTGTAGGTGGCAGTATCTAAATCTCCCCACCAATAATGATCTTCGGGATTGACCGACATATCCACCCATTCAGAAGCCTCCCAGTAGTCTATCGCAAACACAATTGAATCGGCTTTCTCTTTGGATGAGTAATAGATGGAATCTTTCTCCCAACCTTTGAATATACTTTCAATAGAATCTATTTTCTCTTTCCTAATTTTATTATATATGTTTTTTAAATCGTAGCCATGAGGTAACGATATTTGAAAAACACCGTTTTCAATTCTTGCATTCACCTTTGGATTTGTGATTACCGTATCGTCAAGTACAAAAGCTATATGTTTGCCAATTGCCTTTTCTGTTTCTTTTGCCCATTTTTTTAGTTTATGCTTGCTTATTTGCCCCACAATTACGCATGTCCCATTTTCATCAGAATCCATTCGTAACGAAACAAAATCTTTTACTGTTACAATAGACTCTTTAGCAATACTGTCTTTTTGCTGTGATAGGATGTGATACCATCCATTCTCATAGTGGGTTTTATGTATTTGATTACAGGAAGCGAAATAAGCAATTAAAATAAGTATTCCGAATAAATTCTTTTTTTGCATGTTCTTATATAATAAAAAAATAAACTGTTATCTGTTCCTGAATTGTATCCGTCAGATATATTTAAAGCATTATGTTTCAAATTAGCTACTTCTCCAAATATATAAGCAAAAGTAGATTGTTTGCCTTTTTAAGAAGACTGTTCAAATCTGTTTTGATATTGTTTTTCTTGATCACAACTTATAAGATGGATTGTGTATAGTTATTTCATCTCGCCAAGCATATTCCTTGTTTTATCCATATAATTACTGAAATGCGCCTTTACCTGTCAAAAATATATTACCGTAAATAATGTACCGTTTTATCCCAAAAGATTTAAAAACAGTTCTTTATTTACTATTTTTGCAGATTTGATACGTGATTTGAGCCGTGATTTTCGAGCATATACGTTAGCCACCGTATCCTTCATGAATAAGCTAATTACTTGCGGTGAAAATCCTACAAAAATATAGCATAATAACCTGGTGTCGGAAGCTTTCATAGTTGGAAAATCTTCCTTGAGCTTGTACATGGCATTGTCATGACAAGTGTTTACGATTTTTTCCAATTCTTGCAGTATTTCATTGCTTTCTGCAAAATCTGTAATTATCTGCTTTACTTCATTAAATATGACTGACTGTTGCGATGTTGTATTTTCACGTTCATAGTAGGTCTTTCCAAGTTTATCGACAATGTCAAAGCGTGAAGCAGCCAATCCTCTTAAATAACTTTCCGTAGTCTGCTGTTTTTTCACGCGTTCAGTAAGAGCCTTGTACTCGGAATTGGCTTTCTCTGTCAATAACAAATAATGGTTGGTACGATCACGTTGCATGCGTAAACGTTGGCGGACGATATACCAGGCAATTCCAATAATAAAAAAGGTAGCGGCTGCTATAGCTATTTCCCAGACAGTCCGGTTTTTCATTCTGTATTGGGCGAATTTTGTTCGCTCTTTAAAATAGTCCCGCTCGACCATACCGGCGGAGAATTGCATGTTTGAGCGCATTATTGAATCGTTCAAGTAGATATAGCGATGTACATTGTCCGTTGCTTTTTCAAAATTTTTAGCCTGCGCTTCGATATGGTATGCAGTGTATTGTAGTTCTGCCATGTCGCAAATATCAGTAGTGTGCGCCTTTGCAAGCTCCAGATAATACCGTGCACTGTCTATATGATTCTTCAAAAGACTTACATCTGTCAATGTGTGATATCCATATACCGTATCCTGTCGGGCGGAAAGTTCGATTCGCTGTAACAGGTCATTGGATATATGCCGTTTGGATATCACATATAGTGATGCAAGATTAGTAAGGCTGACTTCTATCAGATTACTGTTATTATGTTCATCGGCCAAGTCAAGAGCCGCCGAATACAGCCTTATTGCTTTTTCTATATCTTTTGAGTGAAAAGTAGCGGCTGCCATGTCAAGGGTTGCCTTTGTCTCCTCCTGGATATCACCCGATTGGCGGAAATTATTTCTGGCTTCGTGGAAATAATGATATGCCCGGCTGTAGTTCATTTGTTTATAATATACTTCACCGATCTGTCTGTATAAAAGCCCTTTGTAATAAGATTCATCGGTATCTGTCAGTTTCTCTTCTATTTTGAGAAAAAGACGTAATGCTCCCGGTTTATCACCTGTGCGTAATTTAATTCTTCCCCAATAATATAGAGTTTTACACTGGTGACGTAAATCTTTGGGGTAATGTTTATAATATTGCCAAGCCTGGCGGATCAATGAATCGTCAGTAACTTTCATTTGTTTTTTTTCCAAAGCTTCGGAATAGAGCAATGCATATCTGGCCTGTTCAGCCCGGTTGCCTTCTGGTTTGAGTTTTTGTAGTATTGCTAATGCACTATCCGGGTTGTTCTGCATTAGCTTTTCAGCCTCACTAAGGCGAGGGGTCTGTTCCCTGTTATAACAACCTGTAAAATAGAGAATAGCTGATAGTCCAATTATAATTTTATATTTCATATTGCGAATATTAGGAGTAACAAACACATTTCGATGCGGAAAGCTTTTATTAGAAGAAATATAATTATTATTACATTCTTTGTATCTCAACAGAAACCATAAATACTTTTTTTGCATGATTCCCTGCATGATAGTTCTCAATTCCTATATATACCATTTCCAAAAACAGACAATAACCAAAAAGTTATAAAATATGCAGGCTTGGGAGTTTAGTATTCTTCATCTTATTATCAACTTTAATTATGCGCTGCTTTATACCATAATGTATTTTCTTTCAGCACAGTCATAGGATTGTCACTCGGATCGGATGTTGTTATACCGGAAAATGTATTGATAGGAATAATACCTTTGGCCATAGTGTAGAAATTTTTTGTATGGGTTTTATATGGAACAAGATGATTTAGCTGCTCTCTAAATTGGTTTAATAATATAGGATCGTTACAGAGTGAGGTTATATAATCTGCAAAATCATAAAATATTACAGGAGTATAACCATCTAAACGTTGGATTGTTCCCCTCAGGGATTTGTCAAAAGAATATTTACTATTGATACTTTTTATGATGGCTGCCATATTCTCCAGTTCTGAACAGTCCGTTACTGCTAATGTCCCACAAGGCATTATTTCATAGGTTGAATAAAAATTGTAAAATTCTTCACATCCCGATTGATAATCGGGATTCCCCAGTAAATATTCCCCAATAGCGGCATAAGGCATTCCGTATGCCATCATCTCACTGGTAGAACCAATCAAATATTTTGTAACATCCTTTAATTCATAGGCAACCTCTATAGATGACATATAACAGTCATCAAATAGAATATATTCCATTTTCATGCCTGCATTAGCAATACCGGAGGCTAGAGATTTTATATCTGTTTGGTATTCGGCGGTCAGTCCTCCAAAATAACGTGTCAATGGAACACCCTGATATTCCCAATGCATTTTCATGTGAGGTGCGGAACGCACTTTCATCTCATAAACAGGAAGCCATCCCATACCGTGACATCCTATAATCATGGTATAAACAGAAGCCGGAGCAAATGCCTTTACATCATTTAAAATTGCTGTTATCCCATCGATTGTCGTAAAAGGCGGAGACTTATATTTTTTAAGTATTTCACGTTTACATCTCCCGTGAGAAGACACAATTTCAAACATCATGGCCTCCGTACTACCGGTAGAAATAAAAACAATTACTTTCTCATTGTTCAGCCCTATTTTCGTTATACATTTTTCCAGGTCAGATATGTTATTATAAAAATAGTTCGTCAAATTTGAGGACCATGGCAAATACATGAATAATGTTTTCCGGTTGGCTTCTATCTTTTGATTTTCCTCCTTCTCGCATGAAGAAAAAAGTAAAATTCCTCCCAATAAAAAGATAATGCTAACCTTTACGTAGATTTTTTTCGTTGTTTTCATCCTGCAAATTGTCCAATAACTCATTATTACTTTTTTATTATAGCCTTCCATTGTAAAATCTCTATTTTATCTTAAATGTGAATTGTAAATAACCATTTCCTGATATTCATAGAATCAAATCCTCTTATAATCTTACAATATTATGACTCATTATCTCACAATATATTGAATATTCTAATAAACAGCATGAATTTAATCGTTTATAACACGAGATGATTTTCTTTTCAATGCCCTATGGCAGTTCTCATTGGAGGCACTGCCGAATGGCACTTGTTTCCGTTTCATTCTTGCAAAAAAAGATGAAACGGTTTAACAGGAACAACTGCCTGTTGAAACAATACCGGCACCAATGTCACAACAGGCAGTTTTATGGTTACTTATGGCAGTCCAAACCGATTTTCAAAGCCAAATCGCTCCGGCTTCCACATCCCCTGACTTATAAGTGTAAATTATAAACTCTTCAAGCGCTTCTTTCCATGTAAGATTGAAGGTTCCCATAATTGAATGTATGGCACGATTACTTTTTTCATCAAGCCCGTCTTCTTCCACCCCTTCGGGGTTCGTGTCTTCGTCTACCCCCACAGTCTCTTCACAGCTCCAGAACACCACTACCGGAATGTTTAGGTTGATATCCCATGTACCACGCTGGATCAATATTCCGGAAGGTTTATAGAACGGATCAAAAGTACCTGTTTCCGGATTGCCCTTGGATTTGTAGCCGTGATAAAGACGAATTTTCAGGTCGAATTCCTTACGGTCTTTCAAAAAACGGATAACTCCTTTCAAACCTATCGGGTTACTGTCTCCTGTTATTTCAGCTTCCTTGCTATGTTTGGTCTTGTCCCAGGGGGTAGTGTCCACATAAAGATAATCCACCAATTTCTGCGGTTCATTGTCATCGGCTTCCGGCTGACCGTCAAATGTGGGTTTTACATTTTCAGGCGTGAAGAAATGTTGATGAATATTATCCTGCCCGTTTTCTATAAACTGGCTGTTCATCAAATCTCCTTTGGCGTTATAGTAATAGATGAACATCAAATAAACGGGAGCCGGGGTGTATTTCCCATAAGTATAGTAGTCTCCATTTTTCTGCACGTAGAACTTGCTTTGACTGCCTTCGGCAAGCCTCCAACCCTTGCCGGCTTTCAGCTCATAAGTTATTTCCTGAATACGTTTCATGTGCTTGGCCGGAGATTCCGGATTCTGGTGAGGTCCACCGACTTTCTGTATTTCATTCCAGTCTGCATGCAGGTGACATTCCACAAGACGGATAGTCATTTTGGAAGGATCTTCATGCAATTTATTATCTGTCTCATTTTCAGGAATTACAGGATCTTTACTGCATGAATTGAACAACAACGAAAGAGCTGTTCCTATCAGGAACATCAATGCGATTTTACATACATTTGTTTTCATTTTTTATTTATTTGGTTAATAATAATTGTTATAAATCAAAAACTCCAGTTCACTACACAACGTACATCAGATCCCATGTCATGTGCATAGTAGCGTGAACGGTTAGTGTATTCTTTATATTCTTTGTTCAAGATATTGTCTGCCGCTATCATGAATTGTAGTTTGTATCCGTATTTTACAGGACACTCAAAGCTAGCAGCGAACCCCAAGAGGTGGTATGCCGGAGGGGTATAGGGAATAAGATCCGTATTCGAGTCAAACCGGGTCTGTTTTGCCACGAATCGATGTCTGATACTCAAACGTAATTTGGAATGCGATTTGGTTTCGTGAAGCCATGAGAGGTCATGGCTGAAACGGGAAGAGGGGATATAAGGAAGGTAATTTCCTGTCGTCTGTTCATTTGCCCGTATAAAAGAAGCAATCAGGTGATAATCCCATGAATTTATGGGCATGAAGTGAAAGTCAAAATCCATTCCGCGAAAGAAAGCCGGGGTCTGTTTGTATTGGAATACAGGGTATACCCCCGAAATAACAGTGATGGTTTCTTTCTTCGGTTCATCATAGATATAGCCGCTTATCCATTGCAGGTAACCGTCCATTCGGGCACTGAATACCTTATTGCTGTAACTGATGGAAGATATCCATTTATAGCTCCTTTCGGAGTGCATGGTAGAATCTCCTTTGACAAACATTCCGGATCCGAGTTCATTTCCGTTGCTATATAATTCATACACGTGAGGAGCTCTCCAGGCCAGCCCGAAATTAGTGGTGAGCTTCCATTGGTCAGAGAAATGATGATGACCTCCCAGACTGTATGATACGTTATTGAACTTTCTTGTTCCTCCATAGAGACTTCCTGTCCAGTCATAACCACTGGCACGGGTTTCCTGTCCGTCAAAACGAATACCTGCTTCAATTCCTCCTTTACTGTAATTATACTTCCCGATACCATATATTCCCATCTGTGTCTCCGTATAGTTGGGAATAACGGGAACAATACCTGTTCCTGCCTGACTGTGATTATCAATGAACATAATTTGTCCCCCAACCTCTGTTTGCCATGAATTATAATTCAATTTCCAGCAGAGAGAGTTTTGTAATGAGTTTAAGTGCAGGGAAACAGCTGGAATGTCGGAACCCAGACGCCGGATGCGGTTTTCCTGTCGGTCGTCCTTCTGCCAGGAACTTTGCCAGTAAAGATTTCCTGCGTTCCGCATACTGAACTTCATTTTACCAATGGCTGTCTGATGGGTAACTTTTTGATATGGGTATGCGATACTTCGCGTGAAAGGATCTGTGTACAGGGGACGTCCCAATCGGATACGTTCTGCCAGCAGATCTTCACTTCCCATCTGGGCACTGAACATTACTCCCGTCCGGTTGTAAAAGTGACTGTAGAATCCTTCTATTCTTAAACGTCCACGGTCATAGCCGAGTAAAGCGGAGGTATGATGTTCTCTGGCTCCAGTGTTATTTAGAAGATAGTTTGCGGTGGAACGGTCTCCGGAATTTGAATATGTCCCCTGTACTCGCCAGGCAAGGTCACGGAGAAAAGGGAAAGTGCCTTCCAACTGTCCGGTCAGCACATAACGGTGACCATTACTTCCATAAAGTATGGAAGTCTTTCCTTTCAAGGCCTTCTTCCGGAAGGGTAAGGGAGCCTGTTCCATGACAATAATTCCTCCCAAAGCTTCTGAACCATATCGTACCGCGTCAGAACCTTTTATCACCCGAATGGAAGCGTTTCCGTTCATATCCACTTCAGGAGCATGATCAACTCCCCATTGTTGGCCTGTCTGGCGGGAACCATTGTTTATGATTAATATCCGGTTGCCATACATTCCTTGGATGACAGGTTTGGCAACTGTCGTCCCCGTACTGATGGAACTTACGCCACTGACCTGTTCAAGCAGAGAGGTGAGAGAAGTTCCCAATGCGCGATTGATTGCGAAGGAAGTAAGGTTGTTGCTTACCGTATTCCGAGTCACTCCGGAGCACTCACCGGTAATAATGACTTCTTCCAGAATTTTTATCTCCGGATAAAGATATACTGTTTGAATATTCACCTTTTTGAATGCCTCACTCAAATATATATATTGAGATTTGTAGCCCAAACTCTGTACAAGAACTGTATCCTTGGAATTTGTCTTCCAAGGGATAATGATTCTTCCTCCGGTTGAACTGGCAAGGGGTTGATTCTCCAATAAGATGTAAGCTCCTTCAATCGGACGTCCGGTTTCCTTATCTACAACCAACAGTGTCCTATGTGTATCTGATTGCTGTCGGTATTTCTGTGCATACATCCTTGTAGGAGATATTGCACACAGCCAGACAATGAATAGACACACATATTGGAAATATGCATGAAATGTCATACTTTACGAAAATTGTAATGAAGTTATAAATTGTTTAAGATAACCAAAGGGCACAGCATCCCTCTTTCACATGTCATCTTATAATGCATGCAACCCATGAGAGGGATTGTAATAGTTGGACAGGAGGAGCGCGGAGAGACAATAGGGGAAAAGTAACAGTAATGTCCTTCTCCTTTTGGATAAGATATTCAACGGGGTTCTCTGTCTGAACGCAATTGTACTCAAAGCTCTCGGCTTCGGTAAATGAAGATAAAGTGAACAGGCAGATAGCACATTTATCGGCAGAATCATGATGGGAAGATTGTTGCTCATCATGAGATATACATAAATCTTCTTTGTGAACATGAAAGGCTTTCACAAAGAAGAAAGGCATCATAGTCAGCAACAATAAGCATGCCACTATGGCTCTGTATTTCCGCTTTTTTCTTGCATTATCCATTAGGTTGTAAAGATAGCAGATTGCATAATTGTACGCAATACCTATAAATGATGATTTTACGATCAAGTACGATTAAATATATTGTCCCGATTATTTTGATATGGGAATCAAATAAATCGACACATCGTTACCGGCTGTATGATAACAGGCTATAATAAATCTTCCTATTTTTATTCCTGTTCATATTGGAGGGCCTGTGTAAGATGCCCCCTAAAACCAAAATGATTCTTCTCCCAGAAAATATTCAGTAATGATCTCTTGATAAGTTTTGACCGATGAGCATTATTATTTTAAAATCAAGTACTTCGATTCTCATATAATTGTTTTTAAATTCGTTTAAAATTGAACGGTGTCCAATTGTTACGATAATACTTCAGTTCACGTTGATATTTCGAGGACGCAAAGTACGGCTCATTCCCAAAGCATAAGAGAAAGGATTGATGTCGAAATCGCGTTCAAATGTTCCGGTTACCATATTCTTTCTTTGCGGAAGTGTACCTGGAAAGTTTTGGTTACGCCAATTTCCTTGTACAGATATGCCAGCTTTTATCTTGTCTTCATTCCAATAGAAAGATTTTTTTATATTTATTGGTCGAGAGAGGCTACTACTACCCTCCTGAAGTTAGTAAACGGAATCATTTTTTACTTCCTCTTTTTTTCTTATTGTTGTGCATTAATAAATAAAGCTCTTGCAAGAAAAAAAAGGAATATTTTTGTCTTAGATATCATTGTGAATTTCAATTTAAATATAAACACAATATTGGACCGGATCAATTTGTCACAAATCATTTTATAACGAAGAAGGTATGTGTATGGACATATTAAAAAGAATAGCGTCACTCGTCAATACCAAATCATTAGCACCAATCATTTGAAAAACAATATACAAAAAACGCTTTCCGCCAATCTCCTTTAATTGGGCGGAGTTAAGTTCAAATCTTACATTATCCAAATATATATCCTTTACAGAAGAAAAGAGACCATTCAAGACGTTCTTGCTCCATTTATTCTTTTCCCATTGCAATGAATCATGATCCTTAATTACAAATTCCACATACTGTATCCATCTATCTATAGAATTGGAAAACTTATTTTTCACATCACCATAATTACTATTCTTAAGTTTATTTTTCACAAACTCATGCAAATCCGGTGTTGAGTAGGCTATCAACTCATTCTTCAATTCACTTAAGGGTTTAAAACCGGTGAATATTTTATCAAATTCTGCAAGCAACAAGCCACCATTACCCTTTGCATACATGCTTAAATGTAGTGTAAGCATGTTGCCTGTGTCGCTTTTTTCTTTCAGAGTTGTACTGATTTCCACAGCATACGCACTTTCATCATATGAAAAAATGTGACCATTAAATAGAGATGGATTTTCATATATCCCTCTCATATACTTCTGTTTTATAAAATCTGTATTTACAGTAACCTTTCCTTCATAATATTTATTCTTGTCAAACAGAAGTGATATTCTTTTTTTAGACCTACTATTATTGTACCTAAGATAGAAAGAAAGCTGATTTTGCTCATATTTTATATCTTCAAGAACCGTCTTCTCAAGATCTTCCAGAGTAAAAAGATATTTTTCTCCCCCTACATTTATAGAATAAAAGTCCACTAACCGGCCTAAATTCTCAATTGTAAACATGTTCACTTTATGTAATCTGTAAAAGCTATCAAAATCAAGCTTTGCATAATAATCAGCATTTGCTTTCCACTCAGCTTGTGCACCATTAACCATTTGATAATCGTCAGGTTTGCTCACAAAGCCGGTAAAAGTGAATTCATTCTTAAAAGGTGAACCATTTACCGTGCCTGTAACATATAGCACAAATGAGCCTTTTTGATAATCTTTCCTTTTCACTACAGCCTCAGTTATTTTTATCATTTTCCCGTTTATCTGCAGCGTCTCTTTCTGTGCTTCAACAAGTCCTAACGCAACATTTATATCTCTAGACATATCAAATCTAAAATAAGCTGCAACATCCTCTTTAGCCACAGCGGGAACTGATCCGGATTGTTCACTATGAGATTCTTCCTGTTGCCT
>OLVT01002056.1_pt1 | contig 14782 bp, 14 predicted proteins | sample 1673241 | NCBI WGS metagenome assembly OLVT01 (sample SAMEA3178936, study PRJEB25190) | human gut metagenome | biome: human gut; feature: human-associated habitat; material: faeces | place: Austria | collected 2013 | reverse complement strand
TTTCCTTGTAATGTTTTTGGAATTTCATCTAATACTACATTAGGTGTTTCAAAATAAAATTCTTTTGACAACTCAATAATTTTACTTCCATTTTTATTCCAATAGCCAATAATGGATTTACCTAATGCATCTCCTATTCCATTGATATGAGTAAATGCATCTTTACCACTGCTCATCAGAGCACCAATAAAAGTATCTAAACTTTGATTACATGCTTTTGCAATATCCTGGCTTACTGATTTACCGAGTAATGGAATAGATAAAGCGTAAAGGAAACGCTGAAGATTTGTATTACGAGACTCTTCAATAGAGGTAAGAAGCTTATCTACTGATTTTTTACCCAGTCCGTCTAAAGCTTTCATCTCATTTTCATGATCTGATAGATGATAAATGTCTTGAATTGAGTTTAACCAACCAAGATTAATGAATTTTTCTATTGTAGATTCTGAAAGACCATCAATATTAAGTGCGTTCTTACTAGCCGCATGTGTAAGCTTGCCAAGAAGCTTGCCCTTACAATTATCATTGGTACAATAAAGAACTTCTGAATCGTTATCCTTGATAATTCTTGTAGGCTGACCACATATAGGACATGTACGAGGTATATCAATATAATTTTTTGTATATTTATCATCTTCCTCTGCCCATCGAATCTGTGGAATTATGAGATTTGCCTTAAATACACCGATATGCTGTCCAATCCAAGGATTGCTAAGAATCTGTTTCATTACAGAAATGTTGTGTAATGATGCTCTTTCAACAATTGTCTGTTCTATTTCTATAGGATTGAACACAGCAGTTGGACATAAACTTCCTGTCTTGCCCATTGTCCATTCAATATCTACCAATTTTGTTTCTACTGAATCATTGAATATCTTATAAGCAATACCATTTCTAAAATGATGACTTGTATTTCCAAGAGACTTTCCATATTCAACATCATCAAACTTAAATACCACACCATCTTGAGGAAGATTTTCTTTTTCTGCAATATTAATAAAATTATCAATATGTATCTGTAACTGATTAAATTCATTTATTGTAATATTGTAGCACGGAACTACATCGAATCCTAAATTCTGAGCATTTAATAATCTTTTGTAAAATGAATTATCACTATCTCCTTCAACCACTTCCCAAGCATACCAAGATAATTTTCTATCTTTTACAATTGAAGTATCAAGGCTTGATAATGTGCCTGCTGCTAAATTACGGCTATTTTTATATTCTCCGTTTGTATTAATCTCAGCAAAATTATCTAATTTAATCAGTGCTTCACCATCAATTATATAAGTTCCTTCCTTATTAATATGTAATGGAACATTGGTGAATTGCTTAACATGTTCGGTTACATCAGATCCGACTGTACCATTCCCCCTGGATTCTGCTAAAACTAAATTACCATCTTTATAAGTAAGACGTACAGTTAAACCATCGAGCTTTACAGAAGCTACAAGATTATGATTATTTGCAAATTTAATAATTTCTTCTATGCTGTGACACTTTTCAAGTGAAAGCATTGGTGTTTTATGAGTAACTTCTTTGATATTATCTAATACTGTTGCACCAACGTTATGAGTAGGACTATTAGATAACACAATACCCGTTTTTTCTTCCCACTGTCTTAATTCTTCAAGTTTATTATCAAACTCAGCATCACTCATGATAGGCTGTCCAGTATTATAATAAGCTTCGGAAGCGTTATTGAGTTCATTGACTCTTGCTGCAATATTAACTCTATTCATTTAATCCTCCTTTTCTCCACAAAATTCTTTTAAATATGTAAGCATTTCTGACTCTTCTGGGAAGAACGGATCTCGTTTCTTTTCGTTCTGTACCCAACATAAGAAGTTCATCCAAAATTGTCCTACTCTCCAATCAGGTATATATGTCATGTGTAATCGGGTTACTTCGTTGTAAAAGTTATATAATCTATTTGGATCTCTCGTATTAATCACCTCCTATGAAATGAACATTTCTTCTACTTTTTCGTCCTCTAAAGCCCTTATAAATCAAGGGTTTTCAGGCTTCCCATCATATATAATCAGCTTTTCTGCATATGGAAGTGACTCCACCCACTTTATAAATGATTTTGACCACTCTGTAAGCTTATGGTTTTTGCGCTGAAAGTACATATTGCGTACATTTTCATAATTCATTGTAACTGTACGCTTCTGTAACCATGATTCAGGTAGCCAACGCACGAGTTCTTTCCAATATCTCTTATCCTTTGTCTCAAGATATTTCTGACGAATATTTTCTAATACATAAATAATATCCTCTTCAAATGTTGAAATATTATCCAATCCGTCATCATCCTTTGGATTGTCAGCAAGAGATAAATTCCTGTCATAATCATCAATCTCAAAACAATCTAATGTAATTGGTGTTGTAGCAAGCTTGTGCATTGTGCTTGTAGAGTTCGCAACCGTTCCTACTTTATAAGTATCAAATTCTTTCCACCAATAAAGAGGAGCTGTAATATCAACCGATACAAAAATCTGTCGTATAAACTTTCTATGCTCGTTCCCTGCTTTAATAAGAGTCTGAGCAAGTTTCATATCGTTTTCACCGATAATATAATTGTCATTTCCTTTATATCCAAAACAATATTCTCCGATATCGTGACATTTATCACAATATTTTTCATCATCGCAACCATAATGACTATCACTCTTATGCCAAGAATTCTTCGGGTTTCTCATTCCACGGAGACTGTGTTCAAATCCCCATACATCTGTATTTTCAAATTTCAAATTTTAATCCTCCTATAAAAATTCTTTATAAATAAATACTGCTATGAATATTAGTAATAATATAATTGACAATAACATTGCCATGACTTCTCCAATTAATAAACCGATGACGTAAATAATTCCTTTAACAGCAATACAAACCGTTGTTGCTGCCAGAAACCATAGCAATGTAAACATTATTGCTTTTAATATTTTCTTTATTTTAATCACCACCATTCTAATGAAAGTCCAATTTACTTGTTTTCTTTTTTATCAAATCTGTCTAATAATGCCTGTGCCATGCTAGTTGCACCATCAATATAATATCCATATTTACAATTTTCTGTATCAATTCCCCATTCAGTAGAATCACTAACAACATTAAAAAATTCTTCATAGATTGTTTCTTTATTCATATACGTTATTCTCCTTACTTGCCACAATATTTACATTATTTTTGTGACATAATGAAATAATGGTTTATTCTTCTTCATTACTCGTACTAACTTTAATACAAGCAGGAAACAATAACGCCCAAAGACACCAAGCAGATCCTGTATATTTAATCGCAAAAATTACTGCCATTGATGTTGCAATCCATTCAGATGCATAAGCAATTGTCGCTGCGATATTTTTCATTAATATATTCTCCTTTCATCTTCCAAGGAAACTGTCGTTTATTGCTACTGTATTATTCTCTACTCTTTACAAAACTTCATCGACAATTCCATACTTAACTGCCTCATCAGAATGAATATAGAAATCTTTCTTCTTTTCACGAATCTCCTTAATATCATCTTTTGTGAGATTTGTTCTGTCGATTACATATTCTTCAATCTTTTTATTCAGCCAGTCCATCTCTTCTCTATCTTCTACTAGATCCTGATATTTTCCACTTCTCCAACAATTCATCTGATGATACATAAATGTTGAATGTTTATAGCAAAATCTTTTATGCCCTGCTAAGAAAATTTTAAAAGCTGCACTCATTGCATATCCTGTACAATATGTATAGATTGGAGTTTTGCTATTGAGAATAATATCAATTAATCCCCACATATCATAAACAGATCCACCATACGAGTTGATGTATAGTTTAATCGGCTCACGTTTATAATCTTTTTCCTTCTCATCTTTCTCATCATCTTCTCGAATCTGTTGTAAAATGAACCATGTTAATTTACCAATAGATTCGTTGTCTACATCATCAGATAAAAATAATATCTTTTTGTCTGTATTTGCATATGAATTGTCTTTTGAACTCATAAATCCTCCTATTTTTTGTTATTTTATTCATAATATGGGGGTAGGGATTTTCACCCTACATAAGCCGTGCACTGCTCACATTGGAGGGAGTTGAACCCATAGGTGTCCTACCGAGTGTTTTTAATCATTCACCTGTCTACTGCCCATTTGCGTGTCTACATATTCCACCACCCCATATTATCTATATAATTTCGTATATTGTTCCAACTGCATCTTTTGGTGCTTTAGTTCCCCATCCATTTTCTTTTCGCAGCTCATAATAAGTTCCTCTATCTATAGCATCAATAATTTCTCCTTTATCAATAGTCATGCTATATTTTCCATCGTCTATTAATACATCTTGCAAAAATCTTGCTTTCATAATTTTTATCCTTTCTATTTTTAATTTTTCAAGAAATCCGTCTTTCATTGGCTTTTTAAGTCTCTGAAACGCCCTATTTATGGGCATCCCAGAAATTTCAAATTTGTTATCTGATTCTTAAACTCTCTCCCTGTGGCTCTAAATGACACCATTCACAGTTAAGTGAACCATCCTGACCTTCAAGACCATTCTCTTTTAAATATTCTCTTAATTTATCTCCATTAACTGCGTCTGGCTGCTTAATACGATACTCTTCTGGAATATTCTCTACATCCACATCAATTGTAAGTTTTCTCTTACCACCATTCTTCTGAATATTGAATGAGAATAAATCAGTTGTAAACTTCTTCTTACCAGTTACTCTCATACACATTTCAAGATTCTGCTTTAACCACTTAATTCTATTCTCATATGTCTTTTTACGAGATGTAAGTCTGTCATTCTCCTTCTGAATTCCATCAACATCTGCTTCAAGAGCTTTGATAATCTTTGCATATCCATCAGCCTTGTCCTCAATCTCATACTCAACTGATTCAAGAGTATCCATAATTACCTGCTCGTCTACTTCTTCATCCTCTAACATATCTAAAAGCTGAAGGAATTGTCCTGTTAATTCATAAATATTCGCCATATATTTATTCTCCTTTTTCGTCTATTTTTAATCTATAAGCGTTTTCAAGTAACATATCTTTTAAAAATGTCTGCTTTGTTTTTACCTCTTTTGTTTGAATAGCTTTTGTAATAGCATAATTGTTACCAACTAACACACAATATTTCTTTGCTCTTGTGATTGCCGTGTAAAGTAATTCTGAATTATTCATTATGTAACTTCCTGTGTCCATAGCAACAATGGTTGAAGTAAAACCAGATCCTTGCATTTTATGAACTGTACAAGCATATGCAAGTTCAAGATTTTTTGAATCACCTTTACTGAATAACACTTCACCAATACCAACAAAATCAATTGTGCAATATCCGTTATCTTCGATTGCTTTAACAATGCCTATATTTCCATTAAATACAGGCGTTACATCGCCATCAGGATTTGTACACTTATAATTATTTTTTGTGTTAAGTACCTTATCTCCAACTCTAATCATATATTTCTTAGCTTCATCATTCTTTTTCTCTAAGAAAATTTCAATCTCATTACCATCATTGAATTTTGGATTATAAAGACTTTGGATTTTTGTGTTAAGATTATAACAAGATAGTTCCCCTTTTAATCTCATAGGAACACATACTTGAACTTCCATAATGTCGTTGAATTTTTCCATCTCTGTTTGGAAGTGTCTAATGATACAATCTGCCATAGACTCTTTTGAATTTGATATATCTAATTCCATATCTTTCAATTCACCAAGAACTGCGTTTCCTTCAAATTTATTATCAAAAATCTGTTCCTGATTTGCTACTTTAATTGATGTTGGAATGATACCACTCATAAGTGCCTGTCTATGTGGCTTTGTAAGTTTTACAACTGGGAGTACATTACTATCGAGAATATCAGCGAATACCTGACAATTACCGATTGGAGTAAGCTGTTGAACATCTCCCATAATAATTACTTTTGCACCCGTTGGAATTGCTTCTAGTAAAGATAAAAACAATGTACCGTTTATCATAGTTGCTTCATCAATTAGAACAATATCTACTGCTAATTTATTATCTTTGTTGAACATAAACTCGCCATTTTGATATCCTAAAGCTCTATGAATTGTACTTGCAGGTAATCCAGTCGCTTCTGTGATTCTTACACTTGCTTTACCAGATAACGCACAAGCTAAAATATTGTAATCGTCATATAATGAACAAATGCCATTGGCTGTGCTGGTTTTTCCTGCACCAGCCAGACCAGTCAAAGCCATAACATGATTATCAAGACTTAATTTGATAGCAGCTCTCTGTTCTTCTGTAAAATCAAAGCCCTGCTTTTCTTCTACTTTTTTAACAATTGATTCCCAATTACCAATATTAAATGACTTTGGAACATAATCATCGTGAATACTTACCTCATCCGAGTCATTTTCTACCACTTTCACAAGTCCAATTTGAAGTCTCATGAGTTCTTTCATTATGTTATTCTCCAAATTGTAAAACTTTTTAAGTGCAATTTTCGATCCATTATCAAGTACAACTACATCTTCATTATCAATCATTTGCTTTGCAGTAGCATTTACAACCTCTTCTGGTACAAATCCCAAAGTATCATACAATGCTTTCATAAGTTCCTGATAATTAAGATAACTCTTACCTGCTTCTCCTTGGTTATTTAAGTGATGTAATAAAAATCCTTTGATCCGTCTAATGTCATACTGACCAATTCCTACTTTACAAGCAACTTCATCTGCCTTCTTGAATCCTACACCATCCACACGCACTAAATCGTATGGATTATTTCTCACAATATCAATTACTGTATCTGGTGAATGATAAAAATCTACTAATTTTTTAATGAATGTATGAGTCAATCCCAACTGTCCAAGTTCCATATAAATAGAACTATAATCTTTTGATTCTTCGTATTCATCAATCATTTTTAAAGCCACCTGATTACCAATGCCTTTGATTTTCATAAGAGATTTTACATCTCTATTCTCCAAAAGCTGAATCACATCGTCATATTCATCAAATAACTTATCAACAAGATTCTCATTCAATACATTTTTGAGAAATTCTTTTTGCTTATCCTTACTTGAAATATCAATGCATTTACTGATATATACAATCTCATATGTATCACCATATTGTTCGTGTGTTTCGGCTAATTTACAAAACACCTTATATGTTGTTCCATATTCAAGCGTGCAACAATTTCCTTTCATCTTGATTGTATACAAATCATCTATCTTATTTTCAAGCCATTTTGTTATAACGGCACTGAATATGGCGAATTCACCAGATTCAACTTTTTTACAATACTTTGGATAGAAAATCCTATCCAAAGTACATTCAAATTTTAAAATCTTTTCCTCTTCCACTAGCATACCTCACAATCCGTTAGAAGCGAATTTCCTTTACCATACTTTCTATAAACAATGTCATATTGAGTAATTACATCATATTCTTTGTCTATATCAGCAACTACAATGTTTTTTCCTTCATCGTCCTTACCTACAATCTTCATACCAAATTGCTTCTCTGAGTTTTTAACATCAATGATGTCACCATCCTGCAAAGGAAGAATTTTAAATATCTCTTTCTTAATCTTCCTATACTGAATTTCTCCGTTTCCCATGTTATAAAGAATTAGATTTGGGGCAATGATATTTCGAGTATTTAGCACAAAATATCTATTAATAAGTTTTGAATCTTTATATCTTACTGTTCCAAACTTATTAACTTGCATCTTCATAATTTCATATGGATCAATGTGTTCATCTGGAATATAATCGAATATTTCTAAAAGAGCTTTTTTAGAGTTTAGATTGTTATAAGACTTTCCTGTTTTCGACAGTTCAGCATTAGAAATGACAATAGATTTTATGTTTTCATCAGAGATTTTTTTATTCAACGTAGTTACTGTTATTTTATCTTTTCCATATAACATAAGAAAATAATCTCTAAACAGTAACAACTTTTTTGTCTTTCCATAATTTGAACAACAATCTGCAATAAGATACTGTTCTAAAACTTTCTTCGTTATATTATTCTCCGAACATTTTTCCAAAAACTCATAAAATGTAGGACTCTCACACATACATTTGAATAAGATATTTGGTGTTTCATCTACTTTTTCTTCATCTTTGGTTAAAAACATTTCGATTCGTTTTTTTGCTTCATTGATGTAATACTCTTTGTCTAAATATTCAGGAATTTTCTTTTCATGAATATCTTCATTGTCTATAAATAAATGAGTAGGTGTATTTGCAAACTGTTCATAGGATTTAACACCTTTTTCAACTTTCAATTTATAAATAGATCCATCTGATGTTCTTTTACTGGCAAACACTCTATGTACTTTACCCTTTAATAATTCTCCATTTATTGAAGTAATCTTTCCATCTTTTGCAGCTACACCATTGCCATACCAAATCTCTTTGTATTTTGCAGACAATTTAATAATTTTTTGGAACTTGATATATTCTGTACATTCATTGATTGTCTGTTCAACTGGAATTCCAGATGCAAGGTAATTTCTAACTGCATCATTGAGAATAGGTAAATCATTATCAATAGGTTTATTGAATTTTACCATTGCACCTTTACATTCCAATTTACCATTCTTCATAACTGCGATGTAGTTATTTACATCCTTCTGAATTAACTTGGTATATTCATCAATCTCAAATTCCATTTTAAGTCGTTTACCTACATCATTTGTGATTTCAATTACCTTATTCTTCATATCTTCATTCTCACAAAGGACGAAAATACCATCCGTATTTGTTTGTAATAATCTACAATAAGGTTCAAGCTTATCAATCAAATCAAGAATGAACATCTGTCCAAATATACAAGTCAGATTTGCCATTAACGGATCATAAGATGGATTATTTCTATCTTTTCCTGCTCCATATACACCATTTATCATAGGGTTTAATGCCTTATTCTTTGAATTACCCTCAGCTTTAAGTTTCAATCTGAAATTTCTCATCTGTTTAAAGTCATCAGGATTCTTAAATTTTCTACTCAACAATCCATACTCAATATCTGTTGTAGGATACATAGATGCAACATCGGCATGAAGAATAATTCCTTCAAACACAGCCTGTTTATCATCTGCACCATGACATCCTCCCCATGCAAATACATGAGGAATTCCTGCAACTGTACAGCATAACTGATTGTTATGTTGATCATCTTCGGAACGTAAATGTTCTTTATATCTCCAATTCTTAGGATTGAGATACCATTCTGGAATAAATTTATATTTATCTGATAATTGGATTGTTTCAGGAAGACGAATATCAAATTCATCATCGAGAGTGTGCTGGTTCACAGCATTTAGAATTTTTGGAGAAACTGCCAACTGAACTTTTGTTTTTGTGAAGTATGACATATCAAGTCCATACAACTCGATAATATCTAACTGACCTTCAAAATCATCCCAACAATAATCAAGAACTCTTAATACCTCAATTACATCATGTCTGTTGTAATATAATGTCTGTCTTATTTCTTCGTCTGTAAGTGGTCTGTCAATATTAAAGTCCACTTCTGTCTCACGAATATCATCACCCATAAATGCTTCCAACTGCTTTAAAGATTTATCTTTAAGGATAGCATCATAATCATTTAGAGGATAATTTTTCGCATTTTTCACTACTTGAAAAGGTTTCTTACCTTCCTTGATGAGTTTATCATTTACATATCCGACATTCATTCCATCAAGAATACCTTTAAAAATTCCTGTATCATATTGTCTGCCGTTATATGAGATAAAAATATCATCCTTATGTTTGTTATAGAAATCTGTTAATTTTTGTCTATCATTTACTACTACAACTTCATTTGTTCTATTTTCATGATTAATAAAAGTTACACAAAACCAATTAATCTTCGAGTAGACCTCGAAATCGTAGCCCCAAATCTTACTTTTATCTATTATTTAAATCACCGCCTTATCCGAAAAATCCTTGTACTTTGTCACTTTTATAAAACATCCAATCTTCAATTAACACTTGAGCAGCTTTGCCAGATTTATAATCAATCGAAAATCTACCGACAATATCAAATTCAAAATTATCTCCAATGGAAATGATCTCTTTATATAAGGAAGCTAGTGAACTACCTTTTGTCTGCTTTACAAATTTGATATTGTGATATGTAAATTCAATCTTATTTTCTCTGTAGATAACTTTGGATTTATTACACGGAATATTCTTAATAAGAAAGATAGGTTCACTCACTGTGTTACCCCAAATCGCATCCCATTTTGCAACATTTTTAATGATTTGATCATGAATTTGATTTGCATCATACACGTTATATACATGATATGTTGGCTCATCAATCTTTCGCATTGTAGAAAGTAATGAAAACAGCTTATTTGTGTTTTCAAAATTAATCTCACATCCAAACGCTCCTGGATGCCCTTCTATCTTATTAAATAATCCTGTGTCTTTACACCACTGATTAAAGTCTAATATTTCACATTTATCGCTACCACGACCACTTCCTTTGCAAATATCACCTTTTCGTCTCATCAGCAAACATGGTCTTTGATATTGATCTGCAAGTCTATTAGCGATAAGACCAGTAGAATTACTATCAACATCATCTCTTGCATTACACACAAGAATAGGTAATTTGTCCATATTAAACTTTTTAATTTCCTCAGATAAAACAGCAGCACTTTCCTCTGTTATTTTTTTCTGTTTTCTATTTGATGATTGACAAGCCTTTAGAACGTATTCTTGAATAGTCATATTGACTACACCTTTTCCTCGTACTTTTCTGTCAAGCATCTCATCTGAATTACATAATGCTTCAAACATATAACACTTATCTTCATATTCTCCCAATCGAATCATTGAGTTCATAAGAGGACATACATAAAATCCAATTCCGTTTATTGTGATTTTATTATTCATTGAATACATTTGAGCATCTACTAGAACAGATATAAGTTTATTTTTATTAACTTTATTTCGTATCTGTTCCAATCCTTTTAATATAAGGTATCTTGTTTGAAGATTAAGTGTATCAGCCCTATCTCCAATCATCCCCAATGCAACTAAATCCAAATAATCATCTGCATAATTCACACCATAATACTTGTCCAATAGCTTTGTGAATTTATATGTAATTCCAACACCAGTCATAGCTTTGTCGGTTATTTTATCCGAAAGTTGGTTATTTACAACTATTGCAGGATTATCACTGACATCAATACTATGATGATCCAAAATAATTACATCTTTCCCACTTGCTATAACTTTTTCACATTCTTTAGAATCTCCTGAACCTGCATCTGGAACAATAACAAGCTTTGAATCATCTTCACACATACTATCTACAAATTCAGATAATCCATGAATTTTACCTTTGTGAATGAAACATCTAACTTCAATGTCATGGCTTAATCTTTTTATATACTGATAAATATTGGATGCTGACGTAAATCCATCAACATCACAATCTACCAGTAAATCTATAACATCTTTATTGCTTATATGCTTTACAAACACATCTCTTGCTTTTTCTATATTATCAAAGAGTAATTCACTCTCTGTATTTTTGATAGTAGGATTCAGAAAGGAGTCTATATCTTTGATACCTTTTAATTTCAAAATATCTTCCAACTCATTTCCGAATCTAACCTTACCTAATATGTCATATTTGAAACTCAAATTTACACTCCTTCCTTATTGATTAGTTCCTACATATATCTTATTCTCCATTAGTTGTAATAAAGTTTCCTTACCTCTATCTGTTGGACTATCTTTATATCCAAGTAAATCATTTGTATCCCATAAAACTGAAACAACCACAAATGGACTCAATTTGTCAATGATTTTATCCTTTATGTGTTTTGACCATTTTTTACATTCATCAGAATCAATAGTTTCATATTGCTTATCTAATGCAACAATTACTTCCCTCACACCAAGCATTAAAATCATTCCTTTTTGATAATCAGTCAGATTACTTCCACATAAAGCAACTGTAAAATTATCTTCGCCAAACATTGTGTCAGTTTGGAATACTGATTTTTCAGCTTCTACAAGCATTATTTTTCTTTTCCTCTGAATAGCTTTTATATTGTGATTCAAACCAAATAGATTCATTCCCAAAGAATGATTGTAAAATCTTCTTCCAACCTTAAATGGAGTGTACTTACCAAATAATTCAATATCTTCATCAATTAAGGATCTTCCACGAACACCTATTAGTTGATTATTCACATCAAAATGAGGAATGATTATTTTTTGTTGCCATGTAGAATAAAGAATGTTGTATTTCTCCATAGTTTCAATTGATATTCCTTCTTTTATCCATTCTTCGGTATAAAGTTTCTGAAAAATATTCAAAATACTTTTATCATATGGAACTAATGGTTTTTCCTTAACTTCTTTTTTACTACTCTTTTTATACTTCCTAATAAATTCCCAGTCTGATATTTGTTCTTGCTTTCCAAATCCATATTCACAATTATCCAAATTGAGTTTTACGCATATCCAGTTAATCGCTTTTTGAAATTCTTCCTGCTCATAATCCTTATATCCCATCACTACACCAATGATATCCAACTGACCACATTCGGTATAACAATGAAAAGACATCGAATCTTTGTAATAATATAACTTTGGTTTCGTACCATGATGACATATAGTATCTGTAATCCACATATCGTCATCTTCATAATAGAAAGTCGCTCCCATTTCTATGAGCAACTTTCTAATGTCATCTTCTTTTAATTTTTCCTTTAATTCTTGGGCGGTCATCGTATACCTCCCTACTTAGATACTTTTGATAATTCTGTCGCTAAATCTGATCCTGAAACATCAACATCTGTCTCAATAATTCCAACATCACCTACATCATCAAGTTTGAAATCAATAAGTGTTTGCTCTATATCTGTTATGAGTTCTAATCTGTTACAAAACAATCAACTTCTCTCATAGTTCCCATATTAAGCTTTGTCCAAATAATAATTGTCTTCCACTTACCACCACGATTTTTGAAAATATAATAAGACATATTAGGTACAAGCTTTCCAAAACTTCCGTCACTTTCAAGAATAGGTTTAAGTTTTTTTAAATCCTTATGAGTTACTGGTAATGCTAAAATACCGCCATCAGCTTTCTCAATGATAGCTTTAGAACCTTTTAATGCACCTGCATCCTTATTATTCTCTTCTTTGTAATTATCATTTAACTGTGTTGCTGAACCTAAATATATACCAAACTTATTACATACTGACTTCAACGCTGCACTAAACAAGAAAAGAATCTGATCTGTTCTAAGTCTTGTATGTGTTTTGTTGTAATAATACTCATATAACGAAGGGGAATCGTTGATATAGTCAAAGAAACAAGCGACTATTCCATGATTTAAGATATATTTTTCAATTGTTTCAGAAATGAGGTCTATTGTAAAATCAGGCATATATTCAACATAATATTCATATGTTTCAATATATTTTGCTGATTCTTCAAGAATTTTTTCTTCTTCTGGTGTAATGTCATCCCACGTTTCAATTCTATCCTGTTCAATACCACTTACATGAGCTAAGATAATGTCTTGAATTTCGTCTTTTTCCAACTCTGTAGAAATAAACAATACTGGTTGACTCTCACCTGTTGATATCCATTCCTTTTTACTCCAATCGTATATTCTGTCGGATACCATGTTACATCCATCAGCTAATGAACTTCTTGACTTTCCACCACCTGATACAGAACTTCTTAATATGTATTTCTTAGGACGCATACCTCTGTATACAGTTGTTAAATATCCAGATTGAAATGGATAACCATATACATTCTGTTGTTCCTTATGTTCTCTTAATCTGTCTGTAATTCCATCTCCTGCTTTGAATGAATAGTTATCACCAAACATATTCTTCCACATAGATTTGAAATCCATAAATTTGTTATTTATTTCATTAAGAACATCAATACTTGTTAATTTATTAAATGCTTCGAGTTTTTCATCATCGTTTTCATCATATAGAAAACTAATATCCATCTTCAAAGATTCTACGGCATTTCTCACAATTGAATACTTACGAACATCATCATAATATTTACCGATATTCATAATTTTATCAGAAGACATTTCAATAGCTGATTCAATATATCCCCATCCATCATTATTCTTCCAAAGTGAAATAGCTGTATCAAACTGTGATATTTCATTTTCAATATCAATAGGTGTAATCTTTTCTACATTACCCTTTTTGGCAATGTTTACGATTGCTCCCCATATCATTTTATGAAAATTCTCAGGATAATCATTTGTATTTGTTGAATATTTTTCGTCCAGTACATATCTTGGATTCAAACAATAACACCCAAATAATAAGAAAATAGCCTTTTTATCTACCTGTTGATTAAAATTAATTTGAATCACCACCTTCTAACAAATTTCCCAAATCTATCAAAGATGCTAATTTTTTATTGGAATTCATAGAAGTACGCTTTACAACTTTAGTCTTAACTTCCACATCTGACAATTTGTTGATTTGTTCTTTTAGTCTTTCTTGTTGTGAATAATAGTCTTTTGCTTCATCATAATAATGTTTTATTAACGCAACTCCATACTTTTCAATCAAGGACTTATTTAATATTTCTTTGCAGTACCAAAGTGTATAAGTCATAGCTGCATATGAATATCCGTATTCAGTTTTAAGTTCCTTGATCTGTTTAAGCATAAAACCTGTTGGTTTATCTAACTCATAGTTATTACAGATGAATTCAATCAACTGTTTATATTCAGTAGATTCTCTTTCAATTTTCTTATAGCACTCTTC
>OLVT01002052.1_pt1 | contig 14802 bp, 11 predicted proteins | sample 1673241 | NCBI WGS metagenome assembly OLVT01 (sample SAMEA3178936, study PRJEB25190) | human gut metagenome | biome: human gut; feature: human-associated habitat; material: faeces | place: Austria | collected 2013 | reverse complement strand
GCAGGAGGCCTGCCGCCTGGCCCAGGCGGACGAATTTATCCAGCAGTTCCCGGATCAATACGATACCTGGATCGAGCAGGGCGGCTCCAATGTTTCCGGCGGTCAGAAGCAGCGTCTTTGTATTGCAAGAGCCCTTCTGAAGAAGCCCAAGATTTTGATTCTGGACGATTCCACCAGCGCCGTTGATACCCGTACAGACGCCTTGATCCGCAAAGGATTCCGTGAGTTTATTCCTGAAACCACAAAAATTATTATTGCCCAGCGTGTGGCAAGCGTCCAGGATGCAGACCGCATTATCCTGATGGAGGGCGGCCGCATCGATGCCATTGGAACCCATGATGAACTGATGAAGTCCAGCGCGGTTTACCGTGAAATTTATACATCCCAGAACCGGGCAGGAGGTGAAGACAATGAGTAGAACAACTACCGGACGGGGGCAGCGGGCTCCCAAAGGCGTTATGAGACGCTTAATCCGCACAATTTTTGAATTTTACCCGGTGCTTCTGCCGATCACTATGGGCTGTATCCTGATCAACGCCATTGTCAGCTCTGCGCCCTCCATTTTTATGCAGAATGCCATTTCTATCGTTGAGGATCACTTCCAGACCGGTGACTGGGCTTCCGCTTCCGGACGGATCATCCGCCTGGTAACCATCCTGTTGATCATGTACGCGGTCAGCCTGATCGCCAACATCTGCTATACTCAGCTGATGGCGATCATTACCCAGGGCACCCTGGCAAAAATGCGTAAAAAGATGTTTGAACACATGCAGGATTTGCCTATCCGCTACTTTGACACTCACAGCCACGGCGATATCATGAGCTACTACACCAACGATATCGATACCCTGCGCCAGATGATCAGCCAAAGTTTGCCTCAGATGACGATCTCTGCAGTTACGCTGTTCAGCGTTTTCTGCATCATGATGTATTACAGCATCTGGCTGGCCCTGGTTGTAGTCTCCGGCGTTATGATTATGCTTATGGTGACCCGCTATGTCAGCGGCCACTCCTCCAGCTTATTCCTTCGCCAGCAGATCAACATTGCCCGGGCAGAAGGTTATATGGAGGAAATGCTGACCGGTCAGAAAGTCATCAAAGTTTTCTGTCATGAAGAAGGCGCCAAGGCTGGTTTTGATGAAATCAACGATGAAATCTACCGCACTGCCCGCAGGGCCAACGGTTTTGCCAATGTGCTGATGCCTCTTCTGGGCAACATCGGAAACGTCATGTATGTGGTAGTCGCTCTGGTTGGCGGTATCCTGCTGCTTACAGACGCTCCCAACTTAAGCTTTTCCGGCATGGCTTTCAGCATCAGCATCGTAGTACCCTTCTTAAATATGACCAAACAGTTTGCCGGCGCCATCGGCCAGGTATCCAACCAGGTAAACATGGTGGTAATGGCTCTGGCCGGTACTCACCGGATCTTCACTCTGTTGGATGAGGAGAAGGAAACCGATGACGGATACGTTACCCTGGTCAACGCTAAGGAAAATGAGAAAGGCGAGCTGGAAGAATGCTCTCAGCGTACCAATATCTGGGCTTGGAAGCATCCCCACAATGACGGCACTGTTACCTATACCCGCCTCCAGGGCGATGTTCGGTTCTTTGATGTAGACTTTGCCTATGTACCGGAAAAAACGGTGCTGCACAATATTTCCCTTTACGCGAAGCCCGGCCAGAAGGTTGCGTTCGTAGGCTCCACCGGAGCAGGAAAAACGACGATTACCAACCTGATTAACCGGTTCTATGATATTGCTGATGGTAAAATCCGCTACGACGGAATCAACATCAACAAGATTAAGAAAGCGGACCTGCGCCACAGTCTTGGCATCGTACTGCAGGATACCAACCTGTTTACCGGAACGGTTATGGAAAATATCCGCTATGGAAATCTGGAGGCCACCGATGAAGAGTGTATCGGAGCCGCCAGACTGGCAGGAGCCGACGACTTTATCCGCCGTCTTCCGGAAGGCTACAATACCATGCTCATGGGCAACGGAGCCAACTTAAGCCAGGGTCAGAGACAGCTTTTAGCCATCGCCCGGGCAGCTGTGGCGGATCCGCCGGTTATGATCCTGGATGAGGCGACCAGTTCCATCGATACCCACACCGAAGCGATTGTTCAGAGAGGTATGGATGCCCTGATGAGCGGACGGACCACCTTCTACATCGCTCACCGTCTGTCCACCATTCAGAACGCGGACGCAATCATGGTTTTGGACCATGGACGCATCATCGAGCGCGGTACGCACGAGGATTTGATTAAGCTTCACGGCACGTATTATCAGCTGTATACAGGCGCGCTTGAGTTGGATTAATGCGCATCTGCAAAGAGCGGGAAGGAAATAAGGCCTTCCCGCTCTTTTTTCATATCTGACTATAGTTTCCTGCCGGACCCCATCTCAAAATGATATTTTACAATCCCCAAATCCAGCTTCGTATAAAAACCCATGCCGCAGGATGCCCGTACTTTGCCGTCCGTCCCCAGTTCAAAGGAAAGCTTGCTCTTATGGGGTACACCCTGATTTTCGCCATAGCCAAAGGAAATCAGGCAGATCTCTTTCTCTCCCTTTTTCACCTCCGCTTTGCTTTTGCCGTGGGTCATAGCCACCCAGCAGCTGTTGAGTCCAAGTTCCTGCAGCTTCAAAACGATTTTCTCCCCGTAATATCCCAATGTCTCATCAAGGCCCGCAGATTTGCGGCCCACAAGGGCGATATAATTTTTCACTCCGGTAAATTTACCGTAATGGGCCATCCGGGAATCGAAGCATTTCGGCTCATCATAAAAAATCTGGATATGCAGACCCTCCTTGCGGTTGATTTCTTCAACCAGATGGTTGAGCGCGGTCCGCTGACTCTTCTCAACCGCAGTATCTTTGTATTGGCGGACACTGTGCCGCTGTTTCATCAGTTCCAATATTTCCATAAAAGCTTACCTCCAATCCGGTTTCTCTACTCTCCGCTTCTGTCCGGCAGTTCCTTTGCAATCGAGACGAATGCTCTGCAGCCATCCTGCGACGGCAACAAAAAATCGGAGTTCCCTTACGTTCAGAGCCGTAAGAGTCTCCGATTTTCATATGGCTATGAGTGCCTGTCCCTACGCTTCGGTCCGGTATCCGTCGGGATTGTGGGACTGCCATCTCCAGGAATCGGCGCACATCTCCTCGATTCCCTTCTCTGCCTTCCAGCCCAGCTCCCGCTCCGCCTTGGCGCAGTCTGAGTAACAGGTGGCGATATCTCCCGCTCTTCTGGGGCAAATCTTGTAGGGGAGGGTCTTTCCGCAGGCCTTCTCGTAGGCATGAAGCACATCCAGAACGCTGTAGCCTACTCCCGTTCCCAGGTTATAAATCCGAACCTCAGGCTGGCTGCCCATCATCTTCTCCAGAGCCTTTACATGCCCCTTTGCCAGATCCACCACATGGATGTAATCTCTCACTCCCGTTCCGTCCGGCGTGTCGTAGTCGTCTCCGAATACGTTCAGATGATCCAGCTTTCCTACGGCCACCTGTGCGATATAAGGCACCAGGTTATTGGGGATTCCCTTGGGATCCTCGCCGATCAGGCCGCTTTCATGGGCGCCGATGGGATTAAAGTACCGCAGCAGCATCACATTCCACTGGGAATCCGCCCGGTTTAAGTCCGTCAGAATCTGCTCCAGCATCCCCTTGGTCTGGCCGTAAGGATTGGTAATCGCTCCCTTGGGGCACTCCTCCGTAATAGGGATAATGGCCGGGTCGCCGTATACGGTGGCGGAGGAACTGAATACAAAATTCTTTACCCCGTGTTTTCTCATCTCATCGCAGAGAATCAGGGTTCCGGTAATATTGTTGTGATAGTATTCCAGAGGCTTCTGTACCGACTCTCCCACTGCTTTCAGACCGGCGAAATGGATGACCGCCTGGATTTCTTCCTGATCAAATACCTGCTTCACCGCCGCCTGATCCAGAAGGTCCGCCTCGTAAAATTTCAGGCTTTTTCCTGTAATCTTCTCCACCCGCTTCAAAGACTCTTCACTGGAATTGCAGAGATTGTCCAGCACCACCACATCGTATCCGGCGTTCAAAAGCTCCACACAAGTGTGGCTTCCAATATATCCGGCTCCGCCTGTTACTAGAATTGTCATTCTCGTATCCTCCTTATGTCGATTGCAGATTTGCCGGGACCATTTTTGCCCCGCTGTTATTCTCAGTATACCTGCATTCAATCCGAGATACAATGCACTTTTTCTTAAAATAGATGGAATTTTATTTCGCTTCCACATTTTCCTTCTTAAAAAGCATGGCGGCCGCCCTTTTACCGGCAGCCGCCATGCTTTTCAAATTCCCGTCTAATTTTTTCAATAGCCCTTTTTTCAATCCGGCTTACATAGGAACGGGAAATATTCAGCTTTGCCGCAATCTCCCGCTGCGTATGTTCCCTTCCTCTGTAAAGTCCATAGCGCATCCGGATTACTGTTTTTTCCGTCTCCGTCAGACAGGATTCAAAGGCCTCATATAATTCCTTTACATCCTGACGCAGAATCATAGTGTCAATAGCCGCCTTATTGTCCATCTCCAGAATATCTACCAGGCTGACTGCCTCTCCATCCTTGTCAACCCCGATCGGTTCGAAGAGAGAAACCTCTTTTGAAAGCTTTTTGCTGGCTCTCAGCAGCATCAGCACTTCATTTTCAACGCACTTTGCCGCATAAGTTCCCAGCCTTGACCCTTTGTCGGCCCGAAAAGTATTAACCGCCTTAATCAGTCCGATGGTGCCTACGCTGATTAAATCTTCCATATCATAATCGGGGCTCTGATATTTCTTCACCACATGGGCTACCAGACGCATATTCCGTTCAATTAAAGTCTCCCTGGCTGCCAAATCTCCTTCTCTGCAGCGTTCCAGATACTCCTTTTCCTCCCTTGCAGACAATGGTTTGGGAAATGTCTTCAATGAAAGCCGCCTTATTGTTCCTTACTTTCATCTTATGCCCGGACGGCTTTCAGAGTGCTTTTACAATCTCCGGAAGGCAGGTACTATTTTTCCGGAGACTCCCACAGGGAAAACATAGGCCTGTAAACAGAGGAATCAAAAAGATGATTATAAACCAGGTCTTCGTAGTCCCCGACCCGGCTGTGATAGGGATTGTTCTCTCCCTCCAGCTGTTCCCATGAGTAATAATTTCCTTCCTGGTCATAACCTCCCAGCATATGGATGACCGGAAGCTCCTCCTTCATTTCAAGCAAAAAGGAATTGTAAGGCGTCATTTCAAGCCCTGCTTCCTGAAGCATAAGGCTTCCCAGGTATATGGCGCCCAGATCTCCCAGATCCTCCGCCTCATTTTCATAGTTGGTCCAAATCAGGAAGGGGGTCTTATACCACATCAGCCGGTCTCTGGTATGAACCAGATCGCTGGACTCCCCGTAAATCTCGTCAAAAAATTCGTCTTCCACCGCAGGCTGATGATCCCCGAAAAGAACAATCATAGTAGGTTCATCACAGTTTTGAAAATATTCAATCAGCCACCGGAAAGCCTGGTCTGATTCCAGCATCAGAGAAAGATACTGATCTGTCTGTGGATATTTCCCCTCCAGTTCTCCTGTCAGCCACACCTGCTGGTCAAAATTCTCGTACTGTGTCTCATATCCCCCATGGTTCTGCATGGTCACATTGAAGATAAAAAGCTTCTCCTCCGGGTCGTCCTTCTCCTCTACCAGCTGAACCAATTTTTCATAATCCCCCTGGTCGTCCACATAAGCTCTGAGAATCTGCGCTCCCTCAAAGGCGTTTTCATCCAGGAATTCGTCAAATCCCATGGATTCATAAACATAATTCCGATTCCAGTTTTCCCGGGGATAAGGATGCACCGCCACGGTCCGGTAGCCCTGATCCTCCATCGTACTTACCAGGGTCTTCATTCCCGGCTTAACCTGGAACTGATAGGCGCTGGTTCCTGCCGGCAGCAAAGCCATGGAATCTCCGGTCAAAAACTCAAACTCCGAATTGCTGGTCATAGCTCCGAAGACGGGCATACAGAGATTTCCCCGAACCGTATTCTCTCTCAAACTGCTGATAAAGGGAAAATAGGGCTGATTCGTTTCAAACTCCCCTACCACACTTAAATCCGAGAGACTTTCATTCATGATACAGATCACATTTACCGGGGACACCGGCTGGTCTTTCCCCGTCTCCTGATTGGCCCCTTCCGCCTTTATCTGTTCATATATTTTCCGGATTTCCGCCAGGCTGTAGCCCTGTGGCTTTTCCGCCTTCAGATAGCGCACGGAAATCGCTGTGGAGAGCATATATCCCAAGCTTCCATAAGTGGAAGATACATCCCACATATTCAGACACAGATCTTTTACCGGCACTATCCAGGCATAAAAGAAAAGCACAAAACCCGCGATGACAGCGGTTCCCGCTCCGGCCGCCATCAGACGCAGCTTCTTTCCCTTCAGCCGAACCGGACACAGAAAAAGAACCAGATTTAAAAACACTACCAGTCCAATAGCCCGTATCATTTCCGGCGAAAGGTCAAAACGATAGTTTTTTGTCACACTGACAGCGGTGGAAATCGCCAAGACGTCCCACAACATAATCGGCCTGCTGCGAAACTCCATCACAAAGGCTTCCCCGATGGAAAGGGCCAGCAATAATAAAGAAATCAGAGGGATGGAGATTCTGGAACGCCCACTGACAAGAAACGCAGCCAGATACAATACGCCGATCCAGCATATATTCAGCAGCGCCATAGAAAAAGGAATCTCCGGCAGATTCCCCGTCACATCCTCAAACAACAGATACGAAAGGGCAGGTGTAAGAATCAGGCCGGCGATTCCCAGGGCTGTTCGCCCATATTTCAAAATTAAAGCAGCTTTTTCCTTTGTCACAGACGGATCCTCATTTCACAGAATAATGAAGGCGTCAAAAGGTATTTTGACGCCCATGATACCGTCATGTTAGCATAAAAACAGATGAACATTCAAGGGGGGATTTGCACAATCTTTACAATGTTCACAAAACTTTTACATTTCACGAACCCGTTCTGCCCCTCCTGAATCGTTCCCCCTCTTTAGTGGTGGAACAGGCGGATACCGGTAAAGGCCATCACCATGCCGTACTGGTCGCAGGTTTCAATAACCTGGTCATCCCGCACAGATCCCCCCGGCTGCGCCACATAGACCACGCCGCTCTTTTTCGCCCGATCAATATTGTCCCCAAAGGGGAAGAAGGCGTCCGATCCTAACGACACGCCGGTCAGCTGATCCAGCCAAGCCCGCTTTTCCTCCCTTGTAAATACCGGCGGTTTCTCTCTAAAGACCGCTTCCCAGCGCCCGTCCGCCAGCACATCCATGGAATCCTCACCGATGTAAACGTCGATGGCGTTGTCCCGATCCGCCCGCTTGATATCCTGGCGGAAGGGCAGATTCAAAACCTGGGGCGCCTGGCGCAGATACCAGTTGTCCGCCTTGCTGCCCGCCAGTCTGGTACAGTGAACTCTGGACTGCTGCCCCGCTCCGATTCCGATTGCCTGTCCGTCTTTTACATAGCAGACGGAATTGGACTGAGTGTATTTCAGGGTAATTAACGCAATCAGAAGATCCTCCGCCGCCTGGTCCGGCAGCTCCTTGTTCTCCGTCACAATGTTCTTCAAAAGGCTGCGGTCGATTTTCAGATTGTTGTGTCCCTGCTCAAAGGTAATGCCAAAGACCTGCTTGCGCTCCAGGGGAGCCGGCTCATAGGAGGGGTCGATTTGAATCACGTTGTAGCCGCCCTTTTTCTTGGACTTTAATATTTCAAGGGCTTCCGGCTCATATCCGGGTGCGATGACGCCGTCGGACACCTCCCGCTTAATTAACTGTGCCGTACACACATCGCAGACGTCGGAAAGGGCGATAAAATCCCCGAAAGAGGACATACGGTCCGCTCCCCTGGCTCTGGCATAAGCACTCGCCAAGGGACTCAGTTCTCCCAGATCATCCACCCAGTAAATTTTTCTTAACGTATCGTTTAATGGACGCCCCACCGCTGCTCCTGCCGGAGAAACGTGTTTAAATGATGTGGCGGCGGGGAGCCCCGTAGCTTCCTTTAATTCCCGCACCAGCTGCCAGCCGTTTAACGCATCCAGAAAATTAATGTATCCGGGCCTCCCATTCAGCACCTGAATCGGCAGTTCTCCATCCCCCTTCATAAAGATTCTGGAGGGTTTCTGATTCGGATTACAGCCGTATTTTAATTCCAATTCTTTCATTTTCTGATATCCTCCCCTGCTCTTTACTGATTCTTATTCACAATTTTACTTTCATAGTTTCCTGTTCCCAGGTCAATCATCCTCACAAAAAGGGACACCCGGTTCTCCGAATCCAGGCTTTCCCAAATCTGTCTGGTAAGGGAATCCAAATCCCCTTTCACCACAACCCGTTTCGGCTCACCTTCAAAGCTGGGCAGCGGATTTCCATCGTGAAGATAGGTGTGAATCAATCTTCCCTCACCGGCAAGAGGCTTCTTGTAGGCAAAGGTAAAATGATGGCAGCTCTCCGGATTCCCATCGCTGCTCTTTAAAATAGATAGAGCGTAATTGCAGCCTCCGTCTTCCAGATGAAGGATGCCGGAGATTCTTGGCGTGTAGTTAGGCGCATCGGGCTCAAAGCATCTGGAACGCAGAGACTGCTCGAAAGTCAGCTGACGGTCCATGCCCTCATAGATGGTATCCGTCTGGTCTCCGTTGGTAACAATGGTTTTATTTCCCAAAACCCGCACCGGAGCGTAGATGATCAGGCTCGGGTCTTTCAGCTTATCCGGATCAAAGGCCTGGGTGCGGATTCCCTGCCCATCCTCCACAAAAATCCGGTTTCGGCTGTTTTCACTTCTCCCCATAATAAAATAGGCGATAACCGCCTTTTCCCCGTCCTCTGTTCTCCCAATCAAAATGCCTCTGCCGGGGTAGGAATTTCCCTTTAACGCTTCTTCCATGGTCATAATCTGCATCTGAAAATCTCCTTTCTTTTCCAAGTGCTCGCGGCGTTGCAAAGTACTAGGCTCGAAAAGACCTCGCCAAGTGCTCGTAACAAAATGCCGCCTGGGCATACTAAATAGAAGTATGCCCAGGCGGCCGGCTTTCAAAACATCTGACGTGCTCCCTGTGGTAATCTCCACTTTCCGCCAGTCACACGTCTTCTGTCTTTATCATATATGATTTTTTCTAATCATGCAAGTATTTTTAAGAAGAATTACTTATAAATTTTCCTTATAAATCCATCACATAACCCGAATCAATGCAGCTCTTTACTCGTTTCGAATTGCCGCCAGGGGACTCAGCTTCATCGCTCTCAGGGCAGGCATAAACCCTGCGGCCATCCCCACAAAAACTGCGAAGACCACAGCGGCGGCAGCCAGCCAGGGCGGAATACGGGACAAATCCCCCGCCATTCCTGTCAGCTGTTCTCCTCCCACCAAATGGTTGATGACTCCGGAAATGGCAAAACTCAAGACGATCCCCACCATGCCGCCCAAGAAGCCTATACAGCCGGATTCGATCAGAAACATGTTGCGGATATTTCCCATATCACAGCCCAAAACCTTCATCACACCGATTTCCTTGGTCCGCTCATAGATAGACATCATCATGGTATTGGCAATGCCGATCGCCGCAACAAACAGGGAAACAGCACCGATTCCGCCCAGCACCGCCTGGGCGATGTTGGACTGCTGCTTCTGGCTCTCCAGCCAGTCCATCTGGCTGTACACCTGGTATCCCATATCGCCGATGACCTTCTGAACCTCTGTCACATGGTCCATATCGTCCACAAACACCTGCGCGTTGTTGTACACAAAGTAACTGTAGGGCTTCCCCTTCTGATTCACCGGCTGGCCGGGGATGGCCTTTCCGCCCCGGAATACCGTTCGCAGCTGCTGCTTTAAACCCTCCACATCCGTGTAGATGGCGTAGGAGTAGGAGTTCCAGTCGTCAATTCCCCCTTCTACCATCCCCACCGTCTCCATCAAATACTTTTTAGGCGGGCTTACCGCAGGCTGATCCCCGGAGCCGGAAGAGGTTCCCTGGGATTGATAGTAGGCATTTGTGTCAAAAATCACAAATAGCGGCTTTCCCATAAAATCCACTTCCGGAATCTTGCCGGTCTGCCAATAGCCGTCCCCCGTCTTGGCGTTATTAAAATCCCGGATTACCGTGTTGCCTACCACCAGCCCCGTTTCTCCTTCTGCCGGAATATGTCCCTCCGCCAGGGGAATCTGCTCCAGATAATACTGGCTGACTCCCATCAAATTCAGGTACTGGCACTCATAGGCCCCCTGTCTGGCAATGACGTTGACCTGAAGGATCGGTGAAACCGCCTTTACGTGGTCCAGTCTGGAAAACTGGCGGATCACATCATCGGTAATATAATTTGGCTCCGTATCCTGGCCGCTGCTTACCATACTGCCGGAGCTGCTGTACACCACATTTCCGTACATGGAAGGCGAGGACACCTCAATCGTAGTCAAGCTTCCCGTAGATTCAATGCTCTCCATCTGGAGCTCATTTAAGCCGATACCTAAGGAAACCATCACCACAATGGAGGCGGTTCCGATAATTACCCCCAGGACCGTCAGAAAGGTCCGCAGCTTCCGGCGTCTTAAATTATTGAGGCTCATGCTCAGAAGATCAGGAAATCTCATCGTCCAGCTCCTCTTCCTCCCTCTTTGCCTTCCGTTTCTTTCTCACGTTCCAGATTACAACCGCTCCAACGACAGCAGCAGCCGCTCCTCCCAGTCCCAGGAAAAGTCCGTATTTTTTCCAGAAGGAAGGTTCCTCCTCCAACAGTGCCTGGTCAGTCATAGCAGGATCCCACATCTCGTCCATGTCCATCTCCTCCGTCACCATCAGATTCATTTCCTTTACTACCGGCTCCGCCATCACTCCGTTTTCATCCTCATATGTAATGGATATGGTAATCGTCCCGTCATCCATGGTAGGAGCGATGCCGGAAAGCATGGTGTCCACATTCCCCGTCTCACCTGGTTTGATATTGCCCACATAGGCGTCTACCTGGTTAATGCTGTCCCCCAGGAAAGAGGCGGTAACATTGTAGAGAATTACCTTGCCTGTGTTATTGATGCCAAACATTACATTGGACTCGGATCCAACAGTGATGCTGGCTGGCATTACGTCGATATTGCTGGTGCTGAGTCTAGCATACTGCTTCACAGGAATATCCACAGTAATGCTCTCCTCCGCGTTTTTAAATTCCGGACTGTCATACTTCTCTTTGATGGTAATGGCGTAGGAGCGCTGATCGACTCCCGCTCTGGCCGTGTACCGTGCCCTGATTTCCGTACTCTGTCCCGGCCCTAAGGCGTCCACCACCATGGAGGAGGAGCCGGACTCAGTGGTAAATACAGCGGAATCATCTACCTTTTCCGATTCCATGGTAAAAAGAATGTTGCTGGCAGGCACATCGGTCGAGGCGTTCTTCATGTTTAAAACCAGTTCGAACTCGTCCCCCGCGTATACCATCTCCGGAACTGTGTAATAGCTGTCCACAATCAGACGGGCCCTTACCCGGTCATTCGCGTCGAAATCTCCCAGGTCATCTTCCTTGTCCTTAGAAGTAATGTGAACGTAAAAAGTTCCTTCCTCCGTATGAAGATCTCCCTCGGAACTTAAACGGAAGGTAATAGTGAATTTAATCGGATAGTAGCCCGTATAAGAGTCCTTGCGGATCGCCATACTGTAAGGCACAGCCACCGTTTCCCCGTAGCCCACCCGGTCATAATGCCGGTCATAGTTTCCGTCGTTAATTTCAAAGGGAAATTTGGTGTCGTCTTCTGAAAGTTCCATGTGAATCGTTACATCCTGGGCCGTAATATCACGTTTGTTGCGGAAATTTACGGTATAATCCATTACATTAGGATAGATTCCCCTGGGAGTAGACTGATTTTCGCCAATTACAAAATAAACGCCTTCCTCCTCCGTATCATCCTCCGTATCCTCCGAGGTATCGGTGGATATCCAGATATTAACGTAATCGATATCCTCTCCGCCGTCCCACTCAATCAGAATAGGAATGCTGTAATATCCCTGCCCCGCGTCCCGGCGGACCTGGGCGGAAAGGGAGGTGCTTTTAACCTTGTCCTTGGAAATATCTCCTACAGACTTGGATACAAAGGTCGTCTCCATGATCTCGAATGGGTAGTAATCCACGATATAATCGCCGCTGCCCCTTTCCTCGATCTGCTGGAAATCATCGGTCTGCGCCAAACGCACCCGCACGTTTTCCATGTCGCTGTCCGTCGCCCGGATGCGGAAGGAAATGGTCATGGACTTGCCGATCCTGCCCCGCGGTGTCCGGGTGGTGTAAATATAATCATTCTCACTGGGATTTGTGCTGTACCCCAAGTTATAATCTGCCGCTGCCGAAGTAAAATCCGGTCCGGCGGATACCGCCAGAAATGCAGCTGTTAAAAACGCCGCCCCTCTCGTCAGCCAATGCCTGATCTTCATACCTGTCAATTTTCTCTTCCCTCCTCAATTCCCACGATTTTTCCGTCCATAATCCGGATTCTCCGGTCTGCGAACGAAGCCAGATGGTCGTCATGGGTTACCATCACCAGGGTCTGGTTCTGCTCCCGCACAATCTGCTGCATCAGCTTTAAAACCTCCATCGTGGTTTTAGAATCCAGATTTCCCGTAGGCTCATCCGCAAAAATAATCTGCGGCTTTACCACTAATGCCCTGGCAATTCCTACCCTCTGCTGCTGTCCTCCGGACATCTGATTGGGCATATGTTTTTCCTGCTTGTCCACGCCCACCAGCTTCAGATATTTTCTTGCGATGGTCAGCCGCTGTTTCTTCGGGATTCCGCGGAAAGCCAGGGGCAAAGCAACATTCTCCACCGCATTCATCGTATTTAAAAGGTTGTAGGACTGAAAAATAAATCCCACTTTTTCCCGCCTGAAAGCCACCAGCTGCCGCTCGGTCAGCTTTTCAATATGGCGGCCTGCAACCTCAATCTGACCCTTTGTGGGCTTTTCCAGACCGGCCAGCATATTTAAAAGGGTGGATTTTCCTGAACCGGAAGCTCCTACGATCGCCACAAACTGCCCCCGCTCCACCTCAAAGTCCACTCCGTTTAAGGCGTAGACTTTCGTCTCTCCCACCCGGTAAACCTTGTAAAGCCCCTTAACTCGGATTACCGGGCCCTTAGGCTTCTCCTTTGGAACCATTTTTCTTTCTTCCATGTACACTTTCCCCGTCATTGTCTCATTTTTTTCAGTATACCATATAACCAGGTATCTGCCATTGCGTTTTTCTTAATTATTCCTTACGCCGGAAAAATGTAAAAAACAGCTTGACTTCTCAACTATTTTATGTAAAAATATGACGAGGCACAAATCAGTGCCATATCTGGCTGGACCAGCTATCGCACTGGTACGTCTGCCATTATTCCCATTTTACAGCAAATGTAACTGTTTTGGACGCCTGTCCTGAACGATTACCAACAAATCACATAACATAAGGTAAAGGAGAGAATCATGCGACACCTATTGAATCCTCTTGATTTCTCTGTGGAAGAAATCGACAGCCTTCTGTCTCTGGCAAGAGACATTGAGAAGGATCTGCCCAAGTATGCTCATGTCTGCGACGGCAAAAAACTGGCCACCCTGTTTTATGAGCCAAGTACCAGAACCCGTCTGAGCTTTGAAGCAGCGATGCTCAATCTTGGCGGAAGCGTACTGGGCTTTTCTTCTGCAAACTCCAGCTCCGCTGCCAAGGGCGAGAGCGTTGCCGACACCATAAGAATGATTTCCTGCTATGCTGACATCTGCGCTATGCGTCATCCCAAAGAGGGCGCCGCTTTTGTTGCCGCCCAGAAGGCCAGAATCCCGGTTATCAACGCCGGAGACGGAGGACATCAGCATCCCACACAGACCCTTACCGATTTGATGACCATCCGCTCCAAGACGGGCCGTCTGAACAATCTGACCATCGGCCTGTGCGGCGACCTGAAGTTCGGCCGTACCGTTCATTCCTTAATCAGCGCCATGGCCCGGTATGAGGGAATCAAGTTTGTCCTGATTTCTCCCCAGGAGCTGAGGGTTCCCGACAGCATCCGGGAGGATGTGCTGAAAGCCAATCAAATCCCCTTTGAGGAAGTGGACAGCCTGGATGCCGCTTTAGGCTCCCTGGATATCCTTTATATGACCCGTGTTCAGAAAGAACGTTTCTTCAACGAAGAGGACTACATCCGTTTAAAAGACTGCTATATTCTGGACCGCAAGAAAATGAAACTGGCCAAGGAAAACATGTTCGTCCTTCATCCCCTTCCCAGAGTCAACGAGATTTCCGTGGAAGTGGACGATGATCCAAGAGCCGCGTATTTCGACCAGGCTCAGTACGGCGTATATGTGCGTATGGCCCTGATTATGACATTACTGGAGGTGGAGAAGCCATGTTAAATATCAGCGGATTAAAAGAAGGCGTTGTATTAGACCATATTCAGGCGGGAAAGAGCATGGATATCTACTATCATCTGGGACTGGACAAGCTGGACTGCCAGGTAGCCATTATCAAAAATGCCCGCAGCAGCAAGATGGGCCGCAAAGACATCATCAAGGTAGAAGGCAGCCTGGACAAGCTGGATCTGGATGTTCTGGGCTATATTGACCACAACATCACCGTGAACATCATCCGGGACAACACCATTGTGGAAAAGAAGGCCTTAAAGCTTCCCAGAAAGATCACCAATGTAATCCGGTGCAAGAACCCCCGCTGCATCACCTCCATCGAGCAGGAGCTGCCCCACATCTTCTATCTGGCCG
>OLVT01002044.1_pt1 | contig 14888 bp, 6 predicted proteins | sample 1673241 | NCBI WGS metagenome assembly OLVT01 (sample SAMEA3178936, study PRJEB25190) | human gut metagenome | biome: human gut; feature: human-associated habitat; material: faeces | place: Austria | collected 2013 | reverse complement strand
TGCCGGCTAAGGTGATCGATACCGGTATGGGATTCGAGCGTCTGTGTATGGCATTGCAGGGTAAGACCTCAAATTATGATACGGACGTATTCCAACCGATTATCAAGGTAATTGCGGGAATGGCGGGTACGACTTACGGTACGGATAAACAGCAAGACATCGCCATGCGTGTGATCGCCGACCACATCCGTACGATCGCTTTCGCTATCACGGACGGACAGTTGCCTTCCAACGCTAAGGCCGGTTATGTAATCCGTCGTATCTTGCGGCGTGCTGTTCGTTACGGTTATACGTTCTTGGATCGCAAGGAAGCGTTTATGTATAAGCTTTTGCCCGTATTGATCGAGACGATGGGCGACGCTTATCCGGAATTGATCGCTCAGAAAACCTTGATTGAGAAGGTTATCAAGGAGGAGGAAGAATCTTTCCTTCGTACCTTGGAAACCGGTATCCGTTTGCTGGATAAGAAAATGGAGGAGACGAAGGCTGCGGGCAAGACGGTCTTGAATGGCGTAGATGCCTTTACATTATATGATACCTACGGATTCCCGTTGGACTTGACGGAATTGATTCTTCGTGAGAACGGCATGGAAGCCGATATCGAGGAGTTCAATAAGGCTATGCAGAAGCAGAAAGAGCGTGCCCGTAACGCCGCCGCTATCGAGACAGGCGACTGGATCACGCTGAAAGACGGTGAATGTAAGTTCGTGGGTTATGATTTGTTCGAATGCGAGGCAGAGATCTTGCGTTATCGCCAGATCAAACAAAAGAATAAAGTATTATACCAGATCGTTCTGGATCAAACCCCGTTCTATGCGGAAATGGGTGGACAGGTCGGTGATACGGGTTGGTTGATCGCCGACGACGAGAAGATCGACGTGATCGATACGAAACGAGAGAATAATTTGCCGGTTCATTTGGTTACTAAACTACCGAAGGACGTAACGGCTACATTTACCGCGAAGATCAACGTGAAAAAGCGTATCCAGTGTGAGTGTAACCACTCTGCCACGCACCTTTTGCATGAGGCGTTGCGTGAGGTATTAGGTACGCACGTAGAGCAGAAAGGTTCGTATGTTTCGCCTGATTCTTTACGTTTCGACTTCTCTCATTTCCAGAAAGTGACGGACGAGGAAATCCGTAAGGTGGAAATATTGGTTGGAGAGAAGATCCGTGCGAACTTCCCGTTGGAAGAGCATCGCAATATGCCGATCGCCGAAGCAAAGGCGCTAGGGGCTATGGCTTTGTTCGGTGAGAAATATGGCGATGAGGTACGTGTCGTGAAATACGGAAGCTCCGTGGAGCTATGTGGTGGTACGCATATCCCGGCAACCGGTATGATCGGTTCTTTGCGCGTGATAGGAGAGAGCTCTATCGCCGCAGGAGTCCGTCGTATAGAGGCGGTTACGGCCGAGGGCGCCGAGCAATTCGTATATGCCCAGCAAGATCTGATCCGTGAGTTGCGTGCGTTGATGAACCATATGCCGAATTTGGCGCAAGCGATGAAAAAGTCTATCGAGGAGAACGCCGAGATGAAGAAACAGATCGAGGATTATATCCGTGAGAAGTCTATGCGTTTGAAAGAGGAGATCGTGGCGAAAGCTTCGGAGAGCAATGGTATTAAGGTTATGCAGTTCGTTGGTAAGGCAAATGCGGACGCTATGAAGAACGTGGCTTTCCAGATCAAGGCGGAGACAACCGATAGCTTTGTCTTTGTTGCCGGTATCATAGACGATAACAAATGCACGCTCATGCTTATGTTAAGCGATGATTTGGTGAAAGAGGGCTTGCATGCCGGTAAGATCGTAAAAGAGGCCGCTAAGCATATCCAAGGCGGTGGTGGTGGACAACCCCATTTCGCTACGGCCGGCGGTAAGAACATGGAGGGCCTTTCCATTGCGGTTGGCGCTGTGAAAGAGGCTGTTGGAGTACAGTAAAATCGGTTCGGAAGAAATTGACTTTTCTTTCGGACGCAATGATAGATTCCTTCGGATCGAATAAGAATTCCATCCGAAGGAATTTTTTTATGTCGTTTTGATAATCGGAATACATGTTTTACCTTTGTGGTCTAAGGTTTTAAATAAAAAAGATATGTCAGAGCAAAAAGTGGTTATTTGCAAGGACCTGAAATCGGAACTGCAAGATTTTCTCTTCTCTCTAAAATACGATAAGTTGTTCATCCTTATGGATACGAATACCAAAGAGAAATGTTTTCCCTTGGTAGAGGATATACCGGCCTTTCAAAAGGCGCCGATTCTCGTGATGGAAGCGGGTGATATGAATAAGGGTTTTGTCTCTTTAGCCCAGATATGGACAGCTTTGTCGAATGAGGGGGCTTCCCGTAACTCCTTGCTGGTGAATTTGGGTGGCGGTATGATTACGGATATGGGTGGTTTTGCCGGCGCTACTTTCAAGCGGGGCATCCGTACGATCAATATCCCTACGACCTTGATGGCGTCCGTCGATGCTGCGGTTGGCGGTAAGACAGGTATAAACTTCAATGGGTTGAAGAACGAGGTCGGTTCTTTTTATCCCCCCTTGTGTGTATTCATCGATTGCGATTTCTTGCGCACGTTGGATCGCGATAATATCCTTTCCGGTTATGCGGAGATGATCAAGCACGGGTTGATTAGTTCGATGGAGAATTATGCGTCTGTCATGCTTTTTGATATCGACACCATGAATTATTCGTATTTGAATAGTTTGGTAGGCCAGTCGGTCGCCGTGAAAGAGCGGATCGTAGAGGAAGATCCCAAGGAACAAGGTATTCGTAAGGCATTGAATTTCGGTCATACGATCGGCCACGCTTTCGAGAGCTTGTCTTTCCTGAAAATGCGTCCGATCTTGCATGGTCATGCGGTAGCGGCGGGTATCGTGAGCGAGCTTTACCTCTCGCATAAGCTGTGTGGCTTCCCGATGGAGAAATTGAGTCAAGTCGTTTATTATATAAAAGAGTATTATCCGGCGCTCTTCTTTGACTGCACGGACTACGATACCTTATATGAGTTAATGACACATGATAAAAAGAATGAGGGCGGTATCATCAACTTCACTTTACTGAAAAATGTAGGGGATGTCCGTATCAACCAATCGGTCACCAAGGAAAAAATCTTGGAGTCTCTTGATTTTTATCGTGAAAGTTTTGGCATTTAACGGAAAAAAACTACCTTTGCACCCGTAAAATAAAAGCGGGATGTAGCTCAGCCCGGTTAGAGTACGCGTCTGGGGGGCGTGTGGTCGCTGGTTCGAATCCAGTCATCCCGACTAAAGCTGAGAGAAAAGGAGTTAAGTCTATGGCTTAACTCCTTTTTTTGCTCTTTATCACTTTCCTAAAACAATGAGGCAGTAGAAATTCCGACTCATCCGATATTCATGGGGGATAGCCTTAAATCATGACAATAGATTAAAATTGATATATTTCCGTTTGAATTTAGTGCGGTCATTCCAGCCTGTTTTAGCCATTATATCTGTTAATGGTTGCTTAGTGCCGACTTATCGGTGCATGCTCTGTGAGTTCAAAGTCTTTTGGGGCACGATTGTTTATCGGAGTAGGGAGGCCTAGCTGTTTGATAGAGTGCCATTGGCTCCTGAAGTGAATAACTAACGGCTTGTCGAATGAATAACTAGCGGCTATATATAGCCGCTAACTAACGGCTCGGGAAGTGAATAACTGATCACTTGGAAAGCCTTCTACGGCCTGCGAAATCAAGTATGCGCTAACCTAGAGGAGGATTTTTGGAAATTATATTATATATGTACACGTACATTAAAGAATATGATGTATATGAATAGGCTTTAGTAATACATACCAATAATATCAAGGACTGATTTATCTGATAAAACGGCTAGTCTAAACGATCGTTTTAATTCGTCATTTGCAAAGGTACGCGTTTCTTTGATACCTGCAACCCTTCCGAGCTATTTTTTTTATCCCTTATTCGCTTTCTTATCAATAGGATAGCCTATCCTTTACGAAACAACCGATTCCGTAAACGAACCTCCCGTTTTCCCTCTTCAAAAACGCAAGATCTAAACGATGGTCTAGACTAGTCGTTTTGGTATGGCGAAGGATAATTAAAGAGTTGAGAGATATTTAATTAACACTATTATTAATATTTAAATTAGAGATTATGAACAAGAAGTTTTTTACTTTGGCGGTTAGTGTCCTGCTAACCTCGGCGTTTACCTCTGTCTCTGCTATTAATACAACTACATCTCCGGATAAAGTTGTAGCTGCAAATGGCACGAAGGATGATGGCCATGAATTCAAATCAGGCAAGAAGTATTATGTAGCGATGACTGCTGCTGATGGTACTTTAACTGATGGAGAATTTGTATTAGGAATAAAGAATACGGATGGAACATTAAGTGCCACAACAGCTGCCGCGGAAAATGTTAAGTTTGATGACGAGAATATTGCTCAATATCTGTGGGTGGTAGAGAAAGCTGTAGGTACGGATGGTAAGACGTATTATACATTTAAGAATCCGGAAGCCGGGGCTTATTTGAGCTTTGATAAGAGCGGTAGCATGGTGACAAAAAAAACGGAAGCGGTAGCAGGTAAGGCTGATAAGTCTATTTATTTTTATTTTGCTTCAAATGCTAGTTATGACGGAAAGGGACAATCGCTTAACTCTGCGGCTAAGACTTCGGATAATGAATTAACTTTATCTGAAAATAGAATCGCTGTTGGCGCAAGTGGTAATAATAAAATCGTTCTGTTTGAGGCCGCTGAAAATACAATGACTGCTAAAGAGTTGAATAGTCAATATCTAGGAAATGGCTTCTCTTTGAAGTTCGCTAAGGAACCGACAGAAAATATTTTCAGCCAGACAGTAAAGGCATACAATTTAGCGGCGACTGTGGCTCCCAAGGCTGGTACTTATTTTGCGATATCAACACCTGCGGAAGGTATCAATACACCCGATGACTTTGAGGCTTCTACATTCATAGCGATTAACTTGGAGAAGAATTATGGCTTTAACGCCCTAGATCCTAAGGCTGGACAAGGTTATGAGTTTACGATAGTTGGTGGTAATGTGTTGAAGAAGGATGCTGACATTGAGAAGGATGAATTACCGGTAGATAATGCGATGTTCACGGTGACAGAGAAATATCCTACAAATGATCCGGGTAAATATACTTTGACAATGTCCGCTACGGTTATTAAGGATGGAAAATATGATGCTGGAAAGGATGTTGCTGTAGGTGTCGTAACGAATGCAGGCACTAATTATTTAACGACAACCTCGGTAAATGGTGCCACGGTAGCTCAGTTTGGCGCCTCTAATATTATTAAACCGGAATCGTTATTGAAGGCTGATGCTCCAGCTGTTTATCAGATCATGTTCACAAGTGGAGCAGATAAGGTAAGTGGTAGCAGTAGCTCAGAGTATGGTAAATATTTGCGAGTTAGTACGACTACCACCGGTAGTTCTACCACTTGGAGTTTGTTGGCTGATGGATCAGACTATACGATGATGAACGCTCCGATCGCTCAATGGACAATCGTTGGCGTAGATGAGAATGGATCATTTATCTTCCGTAACCGTGAGACAAATGTTGAGATCAAGCTAGGTCTGTATGATCAAAATAACGCTATCCTTGTTAATGGTGCTAAGATTTGTACAGGTAAATGGGATACTCCTGCAGATGTTACAGATGCGAAATTCAAATATGGATATGTAAATAAAGCAAATGTGCATGTTTATACCTCAACTCCTGACGATATTAATACTAAGAATATCCAATTAATCCCTGTAGAGAGTGTTGATCCGATGGCCGGTTTCTTGAATCTATCCGATGAGGCTATCGCTTATGGTCCGGTTAAATTGAATTTCAAGAAACAAGATTCCCGAATCGCCGATGATTTACTTTTGACAGTTGTTGATAATGATAAGGTTGAAGCTCATAAGCAAGAGGCCGGCTTTACTTTGTGGAATATCACTAAATTTGACAAAAGTGCAGCCGAGTTGAAAGCTGCTAAATCTGATACGATCCTGAACGTTAAGGGTTATGCTTATTGGGATGCCACTAAGAAATTAGTGAAGACTGTTGCTTCTGGTGATACGGTAGCCGTATTGTCTTATGCTTTCAATCCGGTTAATTCAGATAAATATTTGAAGGCTGATGCCTCTGCTATCGCTACCGTTACTAATTCTACTCCTATGGGTAAGTTTATATTCAAGCAGAACTTGGATGGTTCTTATTCCATGTTGAAGTCTGATAAGAAATATACCGATATGATTAAGGCTGATGGTAATGTCGCTAGCTTGAATACAGGAACAGGAAAGGTAGAGTTTAATTCTTCTACAATCTATGCTGATAAAGACAGTTATCGTGCAGTCTCCTTATTGCGTGAGGATATGGTATCCTTGAAAGGGGAGTTACGTCATGCGGCTTTCCAAGCTGTAAATGGTGGATTCATGGCTGTAGGTAAGGATATGCAGGCAGTGGTAGCTCCGGCTGACGCATCTGCGGAGAACTTGACATTCTGGTTGGATACCGCTGATGTCAATACTTACTTACCTTCGTTCTTCATCTCCAAAGGTATAGCGGAAAAGACGGAGAGAGCCTTCTTGTACAATGCGTATGACTCTGCTTATTATTATAGCACAGGTGCCGCAAGTGAGGTTAAGGATTTCAACTATATCATGAAAAACCAAGGCGAAGAAATAGTGAAAGCTATTTTCCGTCCTGCTACTTTGGTGAATGCAGATACACTGACTACTCAAGTGAAAGGTGAGACTGTGACTGTTGCGGCTGTCGCAAGTAAAGGCGTTTTGGCTGGCTTGAACAACTATAAGTTCAACATTGTATTGAAAGATGCCGCTACAGAAGGTGACTATGTGATTAGAAGCTTGTCTAATGCGCAGTATCTGTATAGTTTGAATGGAAAAATCGGTTTGACTAGCAATTTAAATGAAGCTTTGGTCGTAACCGTTGAAGATGGTATCATTCCGACCGGTAACGAGTCTATTGACAACGCTACTTCTTCTATCGTAGTAACAGGCAACGCCGGTTCTGTAACGATCCAAGGCGCTCAAGGCGAGACCGCTTATGTTCGCAACTTATTGGGTATGCCGTTGGCAGAGACAGTTGTCACTTCCGATAACGCTACGATCGCTGTTCCTGCCGGAATCGTTCTTGTAACGGTTGGCGACGAGACTGTAAAGGTTGTCGTTAAATAAGACATGTAAAGGAATAATGAAAAGATAAATCGAAAATCATTCCCGTGCGGATTATCCAAGTACCCCGAGAGGGCGAACAAGCGGGAATGGATTAATATTAATACTAAAGTAATAAATTAAAGTTCATCCGTAAGTACTTCCGTGAGGATGGAAACGGATCAAAGGCAAGGGGAGACAGTATTGCGCTGTTTCCCCTTATTTGTTGATAAGGGTAGATAAGGGTTTTGTTAGTGAAATGGACGGTATTCGATCTTTTTGATCGATATAAGGGGGATATCGTGACATACCCTTTTTGAGAGAGGTATGAAGTAGGGGAGATCGGAGGGGTATAAATAGCTTTTTTCATGCAAAAGGACCACTTTTTACACACGATAGGCGGTAAAAGGCAGTGCGACTAGTCGTGTTTGGCAACGCCAGTAGTGCCGTTGGGCATCGTAAACAGTCATGAATAGGGTTGTTAGTACTCATGAATGGGCATCGTAACCCTGTTATATCCCTGTCGTAACTCAATGAGATAGCCCGGATAAGCTATAGGATATGAATTAGGATGAATTAAATTCGCTAGGATAAAAGGCTGTTTTTAACTAATGCGGTATAAGACAAATGATTGCTAATATTTTTTCTCGTATTTGGGGATAAGCTGTACGTTTGCCCGAAAAAAGTGATTCTCCGGCAGTTGAGTTTACAAATTGACAAAATGCCAAGGTGCTTTTTTTGTGAGCTTATAGGAAGGGCTAGATCCGAAAACAAACCTTGATTTTAGAGAATGGCATGGGATAAATTCCATGCTTGTACGTGCTTTATTCCTTCTTTGGAAGGAAGCGGCAAATCATCGAGCGAGACAACGATCTTCTCGTAATTATCCTCAATGGCCTCTAACGAGGCATATTCCCGTTCGATGGTTTCTTTGTCGATTAGTAAATAAGTGGATTGGAGATAGATAACCCTCTCTCCTTTGATAGCGACGAAATCCACCTCTTTGTTCTTTATGCTGCCTACGTATATTTGATAGCCGGCCCTTAATAAATCTAGATAAATGAGGTTTTCTAGTTTATACCCAATGCCGTAGCCAAAGCCTTGATATAAATAATTGTTGAAACCTAGGTCATTGATGTAATACTTACAATTCCCGGCGATGGTCTCCTTTCCCTTGATTTGGTATTTCTCGACTTTATGTACCAAAAAAGTGTCCTCTATGTAACTAATGTAGGAGGCGATCGTATCATAGCTGGTCTTCCTTCCCGAGCTCTTGAAATAATTGGTGATATTCCGAATTGATATTAAATTAGATGCGTTATTTACCAGATAGACAAAAATGTCCTCAAGCAACTTAGCGTCTTTTATGTTTTGTCTTTGTATGATATCACGTAGTAATACGGTGTCTTTTAATGCGGATATATAATTTCTTTGTACTTCTGGTTGAGATAGATGGTATAATTCAGGCATACCACTACTTTGCATATATTCTAGGTAGTGTACCTTGTTGTTTTCTTTTTGGGTGATTCCAAGAAACTCTGTGTATGAAAAAGGATAGATGGCAAATTCCACATAACGTCCGGCTAATAACGTGGCGAGTTCTCCAGATAGCATTTTAGAGTTGGAACCACTGATGAATAACTCATATTCGGCGGTATAGTCTTGTGAGTATGAGTTGGCGAAGCGTTCCCATCCCTCTACATTTTGGATTTCGTCAATGAACAGATAGATACGACCTTGAGGATTTATTTGTTTTAAGTAGAGATTAAACAGGGAATCAAGATCTTCATTGGTTTTCAAAAAATAGAAGGCGGATAGCTCACAGTTAATGAAGAATATATTTCGGGGATTTACTCCACTATTGGCGAGATGGCTAGCTAACTGACGAAGGAGATAGCTTTTCCCTACACGTCGCTGTCCTACCAAGACTTTGATTAATCTGTTTCCGGTGTAGGATAATATCCTATCTAAATAATCTTGCCGTTTATAGCCTGTTGGAAAATCGTTTCCACCCCATAGGTTATACTTCTCTAATGTCTTAAATCTATCGTCCATACTCGAAACTTTTGCGTAAAAGTACAAAAGTTTCGAATGAACTCGAAACTTTTCCCGTTAAGAATGGGATATACCCTCAAAAAAATAACGGCAACCGCCTTCCGCCGAAAGCCGAGTTGCCGTTCAAAGTTAGGAATAAGGTTTGGTTTGTTCCTTTGTAATGATTCTAACATTAATATGTAATGAGAGTTTTCTACATTTTATCGATACAAAAGTAAATGCCACTTGTTACGATTTGATTACGGGAGTGTTACATTTTTAGTAAAGGTCTCGCCAAATCGGTTGATAACCTTGATCTGTACGTCTTTGACTCCGGCTGAAGGGTGGCAACGGAATAAGTGCGATGTATGATATCCGGAAGGTTTTCCGTGCATGTCGATATAGTCTTGGTCTTCATCATCGAATTGCTCCATGCGACCTTTCTCTATGCCGTTCTCGCTCCATGTAACTTGGTAGGTCGGGTCCCAATCCCATACGTTCACCACTAGGTAATCCGCTTGCGATTTGAACTCATTCGGCCTATAAACCCTGAATTGATAATCCGAATCATGGCCGGTTGCCTTATAATACCAAGTAGCGGCATTCCCTTTCACCTCAACGACCAGATAACCGTTCGGGGCACCGCACCGATTTACATGGCCGGCCCACCAAGCTCCGCAAGCGGCTCCGATATTATGCTCGTACAGATTCGGTGTGACTTGGTTGTTCTCGAAGAAATGCGTATGCCCGGCGAAGATATGGACATTATAAGGGCTGACGATCTCTTTCAGGCTCTCAGCGTCCTCGGCGTTTCCTCCCCCTTTATCCGTCTGGTTGAATACCGGGGCATGTACGTTGATAAATACAAGTGTCCCGGGTTTAACGTAACTCAGGTCGTTTTTCAGCCATTCCAGTTGTTCCTTTCCGAAGCGTTCGTCATATTTCTTGTCTTTATAATAATCAATATCTTTTAAGGTGATGATATGTGCATCCCCGACATTGAACGAATAATTGTAAGGGCCGAAATGATCCTCGTAGATACGCTCCGCGTAGCTCTCCTCGATTACCTTTTGATTGGATAAGGCCGGGTAACGTAAGTCGTGGTCGTGATTGCCGATCACGGAGAACATCGGGATGCCTAAGACCGAGACCGCTTCCTTATAAGGAGTGAATAAATCCATGCGATCCCAAGTAATGTCTCCCAGCGCCATACCGTAGACCTCTTTTCCTTGGTAGCGCTCTATAGTCTGCTTCAAGTCGGGGATGGTCTCTTCACGGAAACGTTTCATCTGCCGTTCGTCGATGGTCTGAGGATCGGAGATTGCCAAGTAGACAAACCCGTCGATTGGCTGTTTCCTAGGGGTGAGCGTAAAATCATGTTCATTGATCTCCTTACTTTTATCAAGTTGCTGATAGAAAAGATCCGGTATACCTTTTGTTTGCTCGATCTCATAGTCACCCGGTACGGAGAGGTAGACAAAGCGGCTTTTGTCCAGATTCGAATCTAGGCTATATTCTCCCCGCTCATTTGTTTGCGTGAAATTATAACCATCCGTAACGACTACGCCTTGTAGCGGTTTGCCTGCCGTATCGGATACAGTGCCTCTTACGGTAGCGGCTTGCGCTATCCAAGTGGATAACGCAAGTAAAAGCGTGAATGATAAGAATTGTTTCTTCATCGTAATTTTTTTTATGATTTGAATATAGAATATGTTAGTTAGAATTTATAACGTACGCCGATTTGAATCTGCCAAGGGTTTCCGTTCATATTGGATACACCCGTGTTTTTGTTTACGTTATATACGTATTGCTTCTTCTCCGCGTCAAAACTCTTGATGGAGTAGATATTCTGCTTGCCTAGATTATGTCCGGCACCCCAGTCCTTGTTCAGCATATTCAGGAAATTGAAAAAGTCTATCGAGGCCTCGATGGAATGAGTCTTATAGATCTTGAAGTTCTTGTTCAAGCGCAAATCGAAAGTACCGTAGAAGCCATTTACGCCACCGTTACGCTCGGCAACCTTCCCATAGTTTTTACGGATATAATCTTTTACGCTCTTCTCCGCTTCCGGATTGTCCAAGATCGCTTGGATACCCTCACGAAGATATTGAGGCGTATTACTATCGTTCGGGTCATAGATATAAGCCAAGTCGTTGGATGATACGAAATCACCGTTCATATTACCACTAACCGCTAAAGAGTAACGGGTCCCACCGATCCCGGAGAAACGCAAGCCTACGCTGATTCCCCAGAAAGAAGGAGCCGTACCGTAGAATACGACCTTATGGCGGAATTGGTTGTCCGAGTAAGTCATGGTACTCAAATCACGAGGATCATCTTTTACCATCAAGGCTAGGGTCGCTGTATTCGCTACGTTACCGTTGTAAGAGGTGTTATCCTTGGAATCGTTCCACGTATAGCTGAAAGAAAGCTCGCCATCCTTGAAATAACGCCAAGTTCCATCTACAACGAACGCGTATTGGTTGATTTTTCCATCGCTGATTAATTCCAGCACACGGCCTACCTTATCACTTTTACGTCCTTGCATCCAGTCGGTAGCTCCGTTCTTGGTATTGATACTCTCGGCGGGGACGAACACGCCACGATTCCCCTCGGCGGCGATACGGAAGTAAGGCTCATCCACCATATTACGGTCTACGTACATATAATTATGGCGTGCCCAGTTGGCGTAAGCACTGATACCTACCCGCAAGCGATCGGAGAAGAAATGCGTGTAGCTGGCGTTCAACTTATATACTACCGGTACACGGGCATCCTTACTATTCATATTGATCGTGCTGATCTTTTGGATATTCGGGTTGTTGAATAAATCAACGCCCGGAGCGGTAGAAGGATCTTTTCGGTATGCCGGGAAATTCGGTGTCGGAACCAAATTGCCTTGTATATCCACGGACGCTACCTTCGTACCGTCGAACAGCATATTGTTGATCATCGAATAGTTGTTTAAATCCGAACCGAAGATACCGGCGCCAAGGCGGATAATATCTTGATGTTTATCATTCACGTCCCACGTGAATTGAATGCGGGGTTGCAACTGGAAGGTGGAGATTACGTTGTCTGTACGTAAGCCTAGTTCGTCATAAACGGTCTGGTTAAAGTTCGCGTGGTTGAAATAGCGGGTATAATCCGCACGGATACCGGCCATGACCTCGAATCCGGTGAAAAGCTTCGTTTGTAATTGTCCGTAGATAGCGGAGTTCAAGGTATTCATCTTTACGGTAGGATCATCTACCAAGGCGATTTCCCGGGCATAGCGGTAAGGAGTCATATGCTCGAAATTATCCAGTCCCGTGAAATAAAACCGTCCGTTCATCTCACTGCCGTAGAGTGATTTCATATTGGTGTACATGAAGTCTGCTCCGAATGTATAGTTGATGCGGTCCGTATTATAATACATATTGTCTACCAATTGAAGTACATTATCCTTGAAATGTTCGGGAGCGTAGCGTTGACCTCCAAGTTGGATGGAAGTGTACATGCTTTTGTCACCAGATATAGATTCCACGTTCTCTACGATTGCTCTTGGGATATTAGAGCTTGGCAATTGCTTGTTCGGGGTCGTGGCCTCGTAAACCAAGAAATGTTGAAGCTTCAACTCGTTGGTCAGCTTTGGGCTTAATACCGAGCGTAAGGTAGCGAGTAAGCTGTTGTTATGCGATTTGCGGTCGATCCAAACCTCGTAAAGATTGATACTGGAGTTATCGCTCTCGCTCTGTTTATTATCCTCGTTGATGAAATTATTGCGAATGGTTAACAAGTTGGTTGCGTTTAACTGCCAGTCGATACGTGCGAAGACCGCGTTCGTCTGCTTCTTCTTACCGAACTCCCCGAATTGAGGGTCATTTGAGACTCCGTATTTAGTACGGGCGATATCCAGATAACGGTCTAGCGTAGATTGAGTGACATTATAGCGAGACTCGTCCGCCGCCGTCTTGATATCCGCTATATAAATCGGACGGGAATCCTGTTGGTGATCCCATACGACATAGAAGTGCGCACGGTCTTTCACGATCGGGCCTCCCAAAGAGAAACCATATTGATAGGTAGAGAAGTCGGAAGTCGATTTATTTCCCCGTATATCATAGGAGCTGGATAACCAATCGGCACGACCGAACCCGAATACACTTCCGGTGAAAGTATTGGTTCCTGATTTCGTGACAGCGCTCACGGTGCCGCCCCCGGAACGTCCGTTGGTCACGTCATATTGATTGGTTACCACCTCAAACTCGCGGACGGCTTCCATGGATATCGTATAAGCGCCGGAAGTCGTTCCGCTCGCTACGGTTCCTTTAGCCGTCATACCGTCGATGGTGTAATTCGTTGAGGATGATAATTGCCCGGCGATATTTCCTCCGCTACTCAATGGCGAGAGATCCATCAGGGATGTGAAGTTACGGCCGTTTACCGGAAGTTTCGTGATATTTTGAGCGGAGATAGATGTTGCCGCGCCGATCTTCGGAACCATGTTCTTCAAGGAATTAGCGACTACCTCGACGGCTTGGATCTCCACCGATTCCTCCGCTAGCTTGAAATCCACTCGAAGCAGGACATTAAGGTAATCGACCCCTGCATGGGCAGTGGGCATATCCTTGTCTTTTTCTGTTCCCCATAACCGATATAAGAAGCTGTAACGGTATAAGGAGAACCTAACGGAAGCTGCTTGATGGTGTATTCTCCTTTATCGTTCGTGATAGAGCCCGTGAAGAATCCGGTAGATTCATTCTTGACTTGGATCGTGGCTCCGATCACCGATTCCCCTTTATTATCCATGACCGTACCGGTGATAATCGCTTGCGTTCCTTGCGCAGACAAGAGAGCCGGCAAGCAATTAAAAAATAACAAACAGGCAAGCAGCCTGCATGTAAGTTTGTTAAACATCCTCATAATAATCTTTTTAAAATTAAACCTAAATATCTTTTACGGCGCAAAAGTAAATGTCCGGTTTTGCAAAGAGATTACATCCGTGTGTAGGTTTAAATAAAGAAAAAAGCCTAATGAAGGATATCCATTAGGCTCAACGAGAAAATTATAAATGTGTCTATAAAAAAGAAGGTTAGTCCTCGTCCAAAGTCTTGATAATGGTAGATGCTATCTTGGATGAACTCTTGCGGCTGCTCTTTCTGAGTTTATCCGGGTTCTCAAGATTCATGCAGGTAAAGAAGTTATTCCCCCTATATACCTCATTTTTATCTTTATCGAATAAGGTATAGCTGACGATATGGAAAAGCGTGCGCAAGGGTTGGTCTTGCCATTTAAGATAATGCTGGTTTAATACTAGCAGATAATCAGCGTCAGCATTATCCAATACCTTTTGTAACTCTTCGGTCGGCACGGCTGAAAGATCGGAATAGCAATCCTCGCTCTCCCCGTTAACCTTGATCTCATTCAGTACCTGTCCGGTCACTTGTGTAGCGTTTGCCGGAATAAACTTGCAATCTCCGTTCTTTACGGATGCGGCGATATTCTCGGCGATGATCGTATTATACGTTTGGTCGATACTATCCGCTTTCATACCGGTCTCTTCGGCGATCATCCCATTGTAGAAATAGTTTGATTTCACGTTATCGTGCAAACCTACGATGAGAATTTGCTTTGCATGATAATTGTCACCTTCCTTCTTACTTTCTTTAGCGTTCGCTGCTATAGAAGCTACGGCTAAAAAGAACA
>OLVT01002035.1_pt1 | contig 14949 bp, 10 predicted proteins | sample 1673241 | NCBI WGS metagenome assembly OLVT01 (sample SAMEA3178936, study PRJEB25190) | human gut metagenome | biome: human gut; feature: human-associated habitat; material: faeces | place: Austria | collected 2013 | reverse complement strand
GATACCCAGACGGCTCAAGGAGTCTCCACAGCTGGGACACATGGCCCATTTTTGATTAGTCGTTGGGGACGTTCTTAAACGACTAGTCGCCGGGGACACTCATTGGGGACGCACTTACATGAGTGGCAGCTGGGGACACTCCATGCCGAATGTGGCGGCTGCCGCTCGCTACGCTACGGTCACGGCAACCTGGGCGTAGCGGCTGCAGGGGCGCTCGGCGCGTGTCTGCACGGTGAGGGTGAGCACGAAGCGGTCGCCGGGCTGCGCGTCGGCGGGCACGATAAAAGCGGTGCTCACCGTGCATTCCTGCCATAGCGAAAGATCCTGCGTGCCTGCATAGCTCGACGGGTCCTCGGCGACATCCCAATGTGCATCAAAGCCCCTGCCGTCGGGGTCGATGATGGTCGCCGCAAGGGCAACGTGCTCGTCGGCTGCGGCGCTGCAGTCGGTCGTGACCTCGACAATATGTGCCGGATGCGAGCAGATGGCCGGATCATGAGCACACCATTGCGCGCGGGCGGCGAAGTCTTCCTGATAGGCGCGCAGGTAAGGATTGAGGTTGCTGCTCGCGGGTGTACCCAAGGCGGCAAAACCAGTGGGTACGTCCGAGTCGGGGTGACCGTCGAGGAACATGCGGCCGAGCAGCGTGTCGAAGCCGCGGTCATCGATACCGCGCAGGCCAAACGGCAGCAGCGGAATATAGGTCATGCTGTCGCCTTCGCCCATAAAGTCGCCGCGCTCAAACTGCATCGCGGGCATGCCTTCTAGACCCCAATCCAGACGGGCATGCTTGCCAAACTGAAAGCGCTCGGGCTCGTTTTCGTAGACCTTGCCATCGCCATAGAGCATATAGCGCGCCATGAGGGGGCCGTTGCCCTGCGTGAGATTCTGCTCGGGCCAAGGAGCCTGAAACAGTGGCAGCGAATCGGGCTGCGCCATCTTGGCATCGACATAGCCGCCATACATATAGGGCACGCGCCAAAAGATGAGCTCGGGAAAGAGCTCGCGCCCATGGTCGAGCCATGAGTTGTCCTGCCCTATGCCATCGGCAACGCCCATCACGCGCACCTTCTGATAGACCCGCTGCTGCACGGCGGGCCATTCGGGCGTGGCACGATAACGCTCGGCAATGCTCATGAGGGCGCGAACAATGGTGTTCATGCCACCCCAGCTGAGCAGCCATAACGTACGCGGATCATCATCCAAAATCGCCTGCGCAATTACGCGAGACCCCTCAGTTTCCTCAGTCACATCACCCTCAAAGGCAACATTTCCCACAAAGGTGCGCTCGATCATCTGGGCAGGCGTGGGATACGGCGGCTCACCGGCAGCGTCCGCATTCGCCTGCAACTGCGGCCAAGCCCGGGCATATTCATTACTCCAGAGACTTTCGATCCAATGCGCGGGAAACGGACGATACTCACGAAGCTCCCCGGCTAGCGGATCGGGCTCATGAGGCACAACAGCCCACTCGTAAGAGCGACGACCCTTAGTCCGCCAATGCGAATTCACCTCGCCGAGCGTATGGACGCCATCGCCAAGAAAGTGATACTGCGAAGCCGTATACACCACAGCCTGAACATCAAGCACATTAAGATACAGAGCCAAATGAACGAGTGAGTTCATATCGTCGACTTCCATATCAGTAGTAACAATCACCCGAGTTAACTCTTGGGACATAGGAACAGCTCCAATCAAAATCAATTCAGCTAGTTACGCGCAAGGCAAGACGGGACCCACGCCCCCATCGCCATCGACCCGGCGTGCTGCCGGAAGCGGCCGGCCAGCGTTTCGAACAACGTTAACTTAGGGGGCCCTGACCTTTAGTTTTGTAAACATTCCGCAGTGCGGGTCCCACTTATCCGATGCTCCGAAGGAGCAGGATAAGCGGGACCCATGCGCGAGGACGTTTACAAAACTAAAGGTCAGGGCCCCCCGATGGGATGGCTACCTCGAAACTCTGGCCGACCACTCCCAGCAGCCCACCGGCTCGCCGTCGATGAGTACGTTGCCCCCGTCGAAGTCTTGATAACACAGGTCGTTGAATTGGTGGATCCACACGCCGTGGTTAAACGTCTTCTTGGGCGAGCCATCGGCCTCGCGATACACACCGGTCAGGTCCTCGACATGGCTAAAGTAGGTGAGGTGCACGTTGGCTCCGGCGTCACGCAGACGCGCCGTGAGCGGCAGCACGGTTTGTTGCGGAGACACGAGCTCGTCACCCTTGGAGTGCGTAAACCACAGTGGCGTCTTGGCGAGCGCGGTTACATCCTCGTCCGTGGCGTTGTACCAGGGGGCACAGCAGGGAAGGCCGGCGGCGAAGAAATCGGGGTAGTCGGCGCACAGACGCAAGGTCATAAAGCCGCCGTTGGAAAGACCGGCGACCACGATGCGGTCGGTGTCGATGCGGTCGGCGTGCTCGGCGACAAACTCGTCGATGAGCGCCTTGAGCACGGGGGAGTAGATACTCTGGTTGGAGCGACCGAGCTGCTCGACGCCGTTGTCCATCCAAAACGTGGGTGACTGCGGCACGAGCACCCAGGCAAAGCCGCCAAAGTAGCGCTGGATTTGCGCCTGGCTAATGGCAGTCACACGGTTGCCGATATAGGCGCGCGCGGGGCCCTCGCCCTGCGTGGAACCCTTGCCTTCGCCGGCGCCGTGCAGGTACACCACGAGCGGGGCCTTTTGGGGCACGACCGTGTCCCCAGGCGCAAAGGGATTGAAGCAGGCCGAGTCCTCTGCCTTAAAGCTGGGCTCAAAGAAGCCGTATTCGAGCGCGATGCCATTGACGGCGGTCTTTTGTACGGCATTGCTCCAGCCCTTGAGTGCGGGGCAGATATTGCCACGACAGGTATCGAAGACCAGGCCGCAGGTGGGGTCGTCGCCGTCGTTGCCGGGAAGAGCCGCGAGCTGCGTGACGTGCAGCTGGTCATCGAGCATGCGCGAGCCCAGGACGCTGCCTTCGATCTTTTTGGTCAGGCGCTGCTCGGCAACCTCGAGTGCCACATGGGTGCCCACGGCGAGCTTGCGGCCGTTCTCGTCGCACGGATACGCGGCGAGAACGTCGATGTAACCCACGGAGGGCGCGGCATGGTCGGCGCCGTGCTCCTTGCGCATCAGGACCTCGCCCGTGCGCTCGTGACGCTCTACATATATATGGAAAGTGTTCGCATCGATATCGTTGGCGCGCACGGTGCAGGGCAGGTCGAGAACGACCCTGCTGATCCAGGGGCCAAAGTCGCCCAAGGTGGTGACGGTTGCGTAGGTACACGATTTGAGTTCCATGAGCTGCCTCCTTTGTGCCGCAAATACTAAACAATCGCGGCAATACAATCTAAACATGTTTAGTGTAAAGCAGAATTAGAGAATAAGCAGATGAACTCGGTAAACGGTAAAATTGAACACGCAGTGAACTACTAAACATATGTTTAGAAGTTTCTATCTGGGGTTTTCTTGATGAGCTAACAGGCTATTGAGAGGTCTGTAAAAGTAAAATCCCACGTAAATAGCCATATATCAATACAGAGATAAAGAGATGATTTACTGCCGTTCAAATACGTTCACCCCCGATTTCCTACCGTTCACCGGACTACAAACGGTAAAACTACCACAAATTCAATGCTGCGTGTAAACTAAGCGCTGTAAACGTTCAGTAAACAGATTGTTTACGACAGCGTATCCAAGGGCTTGGCAGCCGTAAGGGGTTATAGCCGCCGGGCCAAAGGCGTGCCTACGTCCAAACGGGTAGACACACGATGATATGGGGAGGGGTCCCATGGCAGTAGATAACAAACAGATTGCCACCGATGTCCTCGAGCTCGTGGGCGGTGCGGAGAATGTTACCGTCGCCACCAACTGCATGACGCGCCTGCGTCTGACGCTCAAGGATAACAGCAAGGCCGACGTGGAGAAGATCAAGAAGGTCAAGGGTGTACTGGGTTGCCAGTTCGCCGGCAGCCAGCTCCAGGTCATCATCGGCCAGAACGTGCCCAAGGTGCTCGCCGAGTTCGTCGCCATGTCCGGCGTCAAGCAGGGTGCCGCGGTCGACGAGAACCTCGACGCTCCTAAGGAGAAGTTCGAGCTCAAGAACCTGCCCAATATCATCCTCGACTATCTGTCGGGCTCCATGACCCAACTGATTCCGCTGCTCATGGCCGGCGGTTTGTTCCGCACCATCGCTGCGGTCCTTGGTCCCACCATGCTCGGCGTTCTCTCCGATACCGATCCGACCTACACGTTCCTCTACACCACCCTGTACGAGGCCACGTTTACCTTTATCCCCATCTATCTGGGCTATGCCGCTGCTAAGAAGCTCGGCGCCTCTCCGGTTCTGGGCATGCTCCTCGGCGGCGCTCTCATGGCCCCGTCCGTCGTGAGTGTCGCGACTCAGGAGGGTGGCGGAATCATCTCCGTCTACGGCATCCAGATCGCCGCTGCCAACTACCAGCAGTCCGTCCTGCCGATCATCCTCTCGGTGCCCGTCCTGTACTTTGTCGAGAAGTTCTTTAAGAAGGTCATGCCCGACGTGCTGTCCACGGTCTTCACGCCGTTCTGCACCATGATCGTTACCATCCCCATCGCCTTCATCGTCCTTGCACCGATCGGCAACGAGATCGGCAGCCTCATCGCCAACGCCCTCTTTGGTCTTGCTGACCTTGGCGGCATCGGTATCCTGATCGTCATGGCCATCCTCGGCGCCTTCTGGCAGCTTTTCGTGGTCTGCGGCATGCACATGCCCGTCATCCTGCTCGCCCAGGTTCAGATCATCGCCGCCGGCTACGATCCCTTCGTCTTCGTTTCCACCAACTGCGCTATGGCAGCTGTCTGGGGCTGCGCCTTCGGTGCCTTCCTCAAGATGAAGAACCCTGACGAGAAGGGTCTTGCTCTGGGCTACGTCATCTCCGCCATCGCCGGCGGTGTTACCGAGCCCGCGCTCTTCGGTATCCTCATGCGCTTCCGTCGCACCATGCTCGGTATGTTTATCGGCGGTGCCATCGGCGCTGTGTTCTCCGGCCTCATGGGTGTTACCTACTACCTGGCCGGCGGCGCTGCTAACTTCCTGGTTTTCACCAACTACCTGCAGGGTGGCCAGATGAATACCGTCTGGGCCATCGTCGGTATGGCGATCTCCTTCGTCATCGCCGCTGCCGTCGTCTTTGCCACTGGCTTCTCCAAGGAGGAGCTCGCCGAGATGGAGGCCTAAGGCCAAGCCATTCGGTCGCATATGACCTTACCTACACGACAGGGCCCCGTCAGGCGCAAGCCCGGCGGGGCCCTTCTTACAAGGTAGACTGATTGGGGGCGCGTGGCGCCTGCTCGCCGGGGCTTGCTAAGCGCCAGGGGCTTTCGCGCGGGGTTACCGCGAAAGAATCTGCCGGTTCGCAACTCCTTTATCAAACGAAAGGACATGCAGATGAGTTTGGGAAAGCTGACCGTTAACGGTCGTCAGGACGGCTTTTTGTGCGAGGGCAAACCGTTCTTTTGGTTTGCCGATACGTGCTGGAGCGCGTTTACGAGCATTACCGAGGCCGATTGGGACTACTATCTGACCCGTCGCGCCGAGCAGGGCATGAACGTGCTGCAGATCAACACGCTGCCGCAGTGGGATCGCTGCTGCCCCGATCTGGGCATTTGGCCCTATGCCAGCGAGGATGGCGTGCATTTTGATTGGTCCCGTCCCAACCAGGCGTACTGGGATCGCGCCGCTGCCATGTGTCGCGCTGCCGTCGAGCATGGCATTCGTCCGGCGCTCGTACTTATGTGGTGCAACTACGTGCCCGGTACCTGGGGCGCCAAGATTGCCGAGCATTGCGGTGCCGAGACTATGCCGCGCGAGGAGGTCCGCGCCCACGTTGCCCGCGTCGTCGAGAGCTTGGGCGAGTTCGACCCCGTCTACGTGGTGACGGGCGATACCGACTTTACCAGCGACGAGGCGATCGCCTATTACGAGGATGCCCTCGACGAAGTCGTCAAGCGCGCGCCCGAGGCGTTGCGTACCATGCATATCAACCGCGGCAATCGCACCATTCCGTCACAGTACCTGGAGCGTCTGGACTTTTACATGTTCCAGCCCGGTCACAACTACGAGGGCCAGCCCGAGGCATGGCGCCTGCCGCAGGACTTTATTGCCAACTATCCTAAAAAGCCGATGGTCAACTCCGAGCCCTGTTACGAGCAGATGGGTGCGTCGCGTAACGTGTACTGGCGCTTCACCGCACAGGACTGCCGCGCGAGCGTGTGGTCGTCGATCCTTGCCGGTGCGAGCGCCGGCGTGACCTATGGCGCGCACGGCGTTTGGAACTGGCAGACCAGCAAGAGCCAGGGCTCGGTGCTGGGCGAGGGTTTCGATATGCCGTTCCGCTGGCAAGAGTGCCTGCAATTTGCGGGCGTTTGGGACTTTGGCGCGATCGAGCATGTGCTTGCCGGCCTGGGCGCTACGGCTGGCGACGACGCACTTGCCGTGGTTCCGGCGCAGGAACTGCTCGATGATGCGCGCGAGGCCATTCGCGTGGCGCGCGTTGGCGATCGTGTCGTCACGTACCTGCCGCGCACCACGGCGCTCAAGTTTAAGCTCGACGGTGCGTGCGGCTGGACGGCGACGGTCCTCGACATGGAGGACAAGCGCATCGCTAAGCTGCCCGTCCGCGACAACGGCGACGGCACCGTGCGCGTGGCTCAGCATCCCTTTGAGCACGACGCCCTGGTGATCCTGACCCCCAGGCGCTAACGGCTCTTCTCCAACACTTACAACCCAGTCCCTTTCATTTCGCCGCACTCATTGGGGACGTACTTAAATGAGTGGTCATTGGGGACGTTCTTTGGGAGGGCAGTTTGCGTGGCGGTTATGTGGCCCACGGTGAGACCTACGTCGGCGATATGTTGCTTCGTCTGACCAAAGTAGAGGCGTAAAACAGAGAGATAATTGGCTCCGGGCGCAACTTGCTGCATGACCATCATGGGGGGCAGCCCCTGTGGCGGTCGTGGCGATGCGCGTCCGGGGCTATGGCGCGTGAGGGGCGAATATGCAGGAGTTCTTTGGAATCGATGTGGGCGGTACGGCCGTTAAATGGGCTGTGCTGGGCGAGGATTTTTCCATCCGCGAGCGCGGGAGCCTGCCGACGGGCTTTACCACGGCTGAGGAGACGGTTTCGGCGCTGATCGGGCTCGTCGAGCCGTACCGTGAGCGTGTGAGCGCCGTAGGCGTGAGCGCACCCGGCGGTATCTACGAGGGAGATGTCACGGGAACGATCCATCGCGGCGGTGCGCTCACGTTTATGGACGGCTGCCCACTGGGAAAGCTCATGCGCGAGGCGCTGGGGGTGCCGGTCGCCGTCAATAACGACGGTAAGTGCTGTGCACTCGGTGAGTATGCGGCTGGCGCTCTGCGCGGGACGCGTTTTGGCGTGGTGCTCGCTATCGGCACGGGCATCGGCGGCGGTATCGTCATCGACGGCAAGGTCCTGCGCGGCGCGCACTGCTTTGCAGGCGAGTTCAGCTTCTTGCGCAACGATGTCACGACTGCCGCGAACATGGAAAACTCCTTTGCGGGTTCGGGCGGTTGGCGTGCGCTCCGTGATGCCGTCGTTGCCGAGAAGGGCCTGCCTGCGGATTCTCCGGTGGACGGCCGCCGCGTCTTTGAGTGGATCGCGGATGGCGACATGGCGGCGCAGCGCGCGCTCGACCGCTACGCTCGTGCCTTTGACGGACAGCTCATCAACCTGCAGGCCGTGCTCGACCCCGAGATCTTTGTGATCGCAGGCGGTATCTCGTGCCATCCCGAGCTCGTCGATGCCCTACGTGCGCAGATGCCGCTGGCCCTCGCGGGTTACGAAGGGACCCTTGCCGGCATTCCTGTGCCGCAGATAAAGGTGGCCGAGCTCGGCAACGACGCCAACCTTTACGGTGCTGTCCAGGAGGCCATGCGCCTGGTGTAGCGCGAGCCAAACGAGGCTGTCCAAAAAGATAAAGGCCGGCGTAAACCGCCCCCATTTCCTTAGCACAGGAAATGGGGGCGGTTTAATTTGAGGCGGGACTTTTTGACCGCTTGATGGGTCGCGCGTCACAGTAGCTCGCCGTGGCGTGCAATGTAGCGGCGCTTTGCCAGCTGAGTGAGCGCGATGTAGGCGGTGACGATGCCGATGAGCAGCGCGGAAAAGCCCGCGGGCAGTGTCATGAGGCCGAGCGCATCGGCGATGGGGCTTGCCGGCAGCCAGGTGACGAGCGCCAGGCCCAGCACGGTAAGAACGCACAATGCGGGCGCGGCGTGGTCGCGCGGGCTCGGCAGATTCGGGGAGCGCAACATGTGGACCACGAGTGTCTGCGACCACATGGACTCGACAAACCAGCCGCTCTGGAAGAGCGCAGCAAAGGTCGCCATACCCGCGACGTCGCCCGCGGCGGCAAGCTCGGACCAGCTTGCGTCCACGGCGGCGGGGCACACGACAAAGAAGAGCGCGGCGAAGGTCACGATGTCAAACAGCGAGCTCACGGGGCCCAGCTCGAGCATAAAGCCCTTGATGGACGCGGCGTCCCAGGCACGCGGGCGGGCAGTCCAGGCGTCATCGACGGTGTCCCACGGCAGTGCGATGCACACGATCTCGTAGACCAGCGACAGCAGTACCAGCTGCAGGGCGCTCATGGGCAAAAACGGCAAGAACAGGCTCGCGACGGTCACGGACAGCACATTGCCAAAGTTGGAGCTCACCGTGGTCTTGAGGTACTTGAGCAGGTTGCCGTAAGTGCGGCGGCCTTCGATGATGCCGCGCTCGAGCACGCCCAGGTCCTTCTGAAGCAAGATGATATCGGCGGATTCCTTGGCAATATCGACGGCCGAATCGACCGAGATGCCGCAATCGCTCGCACGCATGGCGGCGGCGTCGTTGATGCCGTCGCCCATAAAGCCCACGGTGTGGCCGAGCATCTCGCGCATGACACGTACCAGGCGCGCCTTCTGCAGCGGCGAGAGCTTGGTGAAGAGGTGGGTTTTCTCGGCGCGCTCGGCAAGTTCGGCGTCATCGAGCGCATCGATCTCGGAGCCGAGCAAGACGTTGCTCGCATCGATACCAATCTGCTCGCAGACGGTGGCGGCGACGCGGTCGTTGTCGCCGGTTAGGACCTTGACCGCCACGCCCTTGGCCTCGAGGGTGGCGACGGCGCCCGCGGCACTTGCTTTGGGCGGATCGAGGAAGGCCAAAAAGCCCATCAGCACCATGTCGCACTCGTCGGCGATGCCAAACTCGCCCACGCAGCGCGGATTGGTCTTCTGCGCCACGGCAATTACGCGTAGGCCCTCGGCGTTAAGTCCGGCGATCTGCTTGCGAATCTGGGCGAGCTTCTCGTCGGTGAGCGGCTGAGCGATGCCATCGATCTCGACAAAGGAGCAGATCTCGAGCATTTCCTCGGCAGCGCCCTTGGTAACCATCTGGGTTTTGCCTTGGGCGTCGGCGACAACTACGCTCAGGCGACAGCGCGAGAAATCGAAGGGAACCTCGTCGACCTTGGTGTAGCGGTCGCGCAGGCTCTGGCCCAGCATGGAATCGGGTGCGACGGTCGAGGGCGTCACATCGGCACGGTCGATTACGGCCAGGTCGATAAGATTTTTGAGGCCGGTCTGGAAGAAGCTGTTCAAAAACGCATGGCGCAGCACGCGCGCGTCCTCGTTGCCATCGGTGTTGAGGTAGCGCTCGAGCACGATGCGGTCTTCGGTGAGGGTGCCGGTCTTGTCGCAGCACAGGACGTCCATCGCTCCGAGGTTTTGAATCGCCGGCAGCTCCTTGACGATAACCTGGCGACGGGCGAGGTCCTTGGCGCCCTGCGACAGGCTCGTGGTCACGATGACGGGAAGCAACTGCGGCGTGATGCCCACGGCCACGCTCGTGGCGAACAGCAGCGCGTCGATGACGTTGCCCTTGGTGGCGGCGTTGATGGCAAAGACGGCCGGCGCCATAACGAGCATGAGGCGTACGAGTAGCATGGAGACGCTCGAGACACCGCGGTCAAACGCGCTCTTCTCGCCGCGCCCGTTGAGCATCTTGGCGATGCTGCCCAGGTAGGTGTCCGAGCCGGTGGCAACGACAAGCGCCATGGCGGTGCCGTTTTGCACGGAGGTGCCGGTAAAGACGATGTTCTTGCAGGCGGAGAGCGGCAGCGCGGAGCCGTCGGCACCCTCGACGACGGTGATGGCAGCTGTCTTCTCGACGGCCTCGCTCTCGCCGGTGAGCGCGGACTCGATCACAAACAGATCGCGCGCGGTGATGATGCGGGCATCGGCCGGCACCATATCGCCGGCAGAGAGACGGATCACATCGCCGGGGACGAGCTCGTCGAAGGGGATCTCGACGCGCTCGCCGTCGCGCAGGGCGGTGCAAGTGTTGGAGACCAGGTCCTTGAGGGCCTCTGCCGCATTGCCGCTGCGGGCTTCCTGGATAAACTTCATGCCGCCCGATACCAGCAGCATGATGCCGATGACGATGACCGTGGAGGGGTCGCGCTGCGGCTCGGGCACGGCGAGCACGTCGATGTAGAGCGAGACCAGCGCGAGCGCGGCGAGGATGCCGGCGAAGGGATCGATGAACGCGTCGGCGATGCGGCGGGCGAGCGTTTTGGTCGTTGCCTCGATGGTGTTGGGGCCGACGGTGTTCAGGCGCTCAGTTGCCTGCTCGACGGTGAGGCCGTTTGCCGTGGCGTCAAGCAGTACGAGGGCGTCCTCGGCACTATGGGTGGCGGCGAATATGGTGTTCTTGGACAGGCCGGTATGAGCGGCAGGGCGCGCCGTGCGGCGGCGCTTGGAGATGGCTTCGAGTACCGTGACGGTTTTGAGCATCAGCATAGGGTCCTCCTTGTTGAGGGGAGTTAGCGTACGTGTCGTATTTGCTTCAAAAAACCTAGATGTCGCTCACGTCAAGCTCTTGAGCCCACAAAGGGTGCAGCGCGCCTTTGCGGTGGTTTTGGCGATCTGCCGGTGGCGTTTATGCGTGTGCGGAGTCCTCGCGGCGTGCCGAGGGCGACATGCAGGTTTTTCGACTAGGACTGCCTTCCATGGCACACCTCCTAAAGGCTGAGCGCAGCGCGCTTTGGGTATCTCGTACCCCTTTTTAATCCGCCCGTATTCTTGATGAGGGGGTTTGACATGTCAACCCCATTGTTCGGAAAACCATTCCCCCTGACAAAGCCTTTACAGAATGCCGTGGCCCCAAAGCGCGCCCGCATCGACGCTTCGCCTGCGCTAAACTGGAAGGCACGTACGCGATTACGAGAGGAGCCCGCATGGAGGCTTACAAGCAAGAGTTCATCAAGTTTATGGTCGAGTCCGACGTCCTTAAGTTCGGCAGCTTTACGCTCAAGAGCGGCCGTCAGTCCCCGTTCTTTATGAACGCCGGCGCTTACGTGACGGGCTATCAGCTCAAGAAGCTGGGCGAGTATTACGCCCAGGCCATCCACGATAACTTTGGCGACGACTTTGATGTGCTGTTTGGACCGGCCTACAAGGGTATTCCGCTGGCCGTCGTGACCGCAATTGCCTACCACGAGCTGTACGGCAAGGAGGTCAAGTACTGTTGCGACCGCAAGGAGGCCAAGGACCACGGTGCCGATAAGGGCAACCTGCTGGGTTATGAGCCCAAGGACGGCGACCGTGTGGTCATGGTCGAGGACGTTACCACCAGCGGCAAGTCCATCGACGAGACCTATCCCAAGGTCAAGGCTGCTGCCGATGTCGAGATCAAGGGCCTGATCGTGTCCCTCAACCGCATGGAGGTCGGCAAGGGCGGTGTGACCACCGCGCAGAAGGAGATCGAGGCCAAGTACGGTTTCCCCGTCGCGAGCATCGTCTCCATGGCTGAGGTCGTCGAGACCCTCTACAACCACGAGATCGACGGCAAGGTTGTCATCGACGACGAGCTCAAGACCGCCATCGACGCCTACTACGAGCAGTACGGAGCACGTTAGTTACGGCGTTTTACCAAACGCCGTAACTGCTCGACGCTGCGCGGGCCGCATTTGGACAATCTGACGTTCAACTTCAAGGGCGCGACCAGAAGGTCAGCGCCCTTTCGTTTCACGTCACCTTGTCTCAAATGCGACCCGCTCGCTGTCCGTTCTCTACCTGCGGCGTCGTCTTGCTCCGAATGCGGCTCGCTCGCTGTCGTTGCCGAAACATCGGCGTTGCCGGACTAGTCATTGGGGACGTTCATAAATGACTACTCAGGAATGAGCGTGGATAATCTCCCGTTTTTGGCCTGTGTGCAGGCTCAAAGTGGGAGATTATCCACGCTCGCTTTAATTTGCCTGGGTTGCGATGCCTATCTAATCGGCTCGGCGTCTTCCCTGAGAATCGAAAGATACTCTTCATACCCGTACTGCCGGTATCTCTGTCTTGACTCGTCGAGCGGACGGAGGATACCCAATTCTTCAAATGATTTGACGAGCGAGCTCGCGGTACTCCTGCCGATATCGAGTTGGGCAGCGATGAATGCGGTGTCGACGATGGGGTGCTCTTCAAGAATGCCCAACAGCCTTTGCCCGTTTGCAGCAGTCCTTCCGAGATTTTCGGTAATGGTTGCTGTGGAACGGTTATGGAGGTCAACAAGGTTTTTTAAAGACCCTACCGAGTCCTTCGCACTTTCGAGAAGACTGTTGCAGAAAAACTCTATCCATTCCTCGTAAGTGCCTCTCTCCCTTACGGATGTGAGTTGCCGGTAGTACTCGCTTCGATTTTTCTTGAACTGGAACGATGGATAGAACAAGCAAGAATGAAGAACGCCATCATTGATGAGCATAAGTGTAATGAGAAGCCTGCCCAGGCGACCGTTTCCGTCTAGGAATGGATGGGCAGTTTCAAATTGGTAATGGACGAGCGCCGCCCGCACAATCGGATCCATTTCGACTTGAGGCTCATTGATAAAGCGTTCGAGGTCCTGGAGCGTGTTACTCAAATCTTCAATGTTTGGAGGGACAAACGATGCGGTTGCAATGGTGCAGCCTGAGGGGCCAATCCAGTTTTGTGAGGAGCGCAGCTCGCCTGGATTCTTCTCCGTTCCGCGCACTCCGTCCAGCAGGACCGCATGAACTTGCCTAAGAAGTCTCGTGCACAAGGGCATCTTTTTGAGCAGTTCTACGCCGCGGTCGACAGCACGGACGTAATTCACGACGTCTGCGACATCTTTATGATGGAGTTGTGTTTGCGATGGACTAAGTAGGTCGTCAAACGTGCACTGGGTTCCCTCAATTTGCGAAGAAAGGAGTGCTTCTTTGCGCACGTACATTGTCAGATACATATCGGCGTTGGGAACAAAGTAGAGCATGCCTTCAAGCTCTCCAAGCTTTCGTGAGCATGCGGAAAGCGTGCGATAGGTTTCCTCGGTGAGGTTTAGCTGCCTCAATGATTGCAAGGGCGTTGGAAAAAACGAATAGTAAGCCAATTTCCCCGATAGATTATTGCGGAGCGTTCCCTGGCCGTTCTCCTCGATTTGCATCGCGCCCTCCATATCTTTAGTGCCGGAAACTCGTTATTAGGCCAATCATATCAATTCTAATAACGAGTTTAAGGATTAAATAGTTATTAGAATTGATGTAAACAATCTAATGATGAGAAGTCGTTATTACTTGACCATGGAGCTCGGCTTGGTACAAGGGGGGTTATCCAAAATGAGAGCGGATAATCTCCCGTTTTTGGCTCGGTGACGGCCTCAAAGTGGGAGATTATCCACGCTCGTTAGTTAAGCGTCCGAAAATCCACACTCGCCAAACCTACCAAAAAGGGACAGGTTTATTTTGGTACGTTTCGGTCGGTATCAGGAAGTGTCAGGGACGGGGCGGCGGCAGGACTCGAGAGCGAAAAGAAGTATCGGGTTTGGCGTGCCCGCTTCTGCCCGTCCCGCGCGTGGGCGATACTCGGCTTATCGAACCGCGATGCAAAGGAGATGCTCATCCCACGAGCACTACCGAGAAGGGCTTGCGATTCGAGTCCCCACCTTAGCATTTGAACCATTTGGCACTATAATTACCGTAGGCATGCGCACAACGTTGCGCTTAATCAAGAGGAGAAAACGTATGGGTCTGTTTGATATGTTCAAGAAGAAGGCTGAGCCCGCGGCTGCCGCTGCTCCGGCCTCCATCTCTGCTTCTGCCGGCGCCGACGTGCTGTGCTCGCCCGTCAAGGGCAAGGTCATCAAGATGGCCGACGTGCCCGATCCCGTCTTTGGTGGCGAGGTTCTGGGCAAGGGCTGTGCCGTGTGGCCCGAGGACGATCTGGTCTACGCTCCCTGCGACGGTAAGGTGACCGTCACCATGGGTCACGCCGTGGGTCTGCAGTCCGATAGCGGCATCGAGGTTCTGGTGCACGTTGGCGTCGATACCGTCAACATGAACGGCGATGGCTTCGAGGGCTTCGTCAAGGCCGACGACGTTGTGAAGGCCGGCCAGCCCATACTCAAGATCGACCGCGCCAAGATCGCCGCTGCCGGTTACAAGGACTGCGTCGTGGTGGCCGTGTCCAACACCGCCGAGTTTGCCGACGTCGAGCTCACCGTTGAGGCAGAGTCCGCCGTCGCCGCCGGTGACGCCATCGTTAAGGTCGTTCGCAAGTAAACTGCGGCGTTCAAAGGATGTGCAAGGGTGGTCGGGTTTTCCGGCCACCTTTTTTATTGCACCGTGGGGAAGCGTTTTATTGCGCGTTGGGCGGGCTTGCAAACCGTTCGGACGCTAAAACGAACCGACCGCGCCTTCGCGTTGCCGAGGGTGTTCATAAGTGGATAGTATGGGCTTACTTATTACAACGTGTGCCGCGTCCGGGAAGCGCGGTGCCGCTCATTGGGAGGAACAACATGAAAAAGAAGCTGCTGCTTGCGCCCCTCATGGCCGTCTTGGTTGCATGCGTGGTCGTGCTTTCCGGCTGTGGAGGTCCTTCGGTTGAGGAGCTCATCACCGAGGATCTTACGACGCAGTTTGACG
>OLVT01002027.1_pt1 | contig 15001 bp, 10 predicted proteins | sample 1673241 | NCBI WGS metagenome assembly OLVT01 (sample SAMEA3178936, study PRJEB25190) | human gut metagenome | biome: human gut; feature: human-associated habitat; material: faeces | place: Austria | collected 2013 | reverse complement strand
ACTGCTCTGGAAGACGAAAAGGACCTCAGCAAGGTGCATTTCAGCACCGAGCTGTTCCGCGCCTACACGGAAGGCTTCGTGGGCGAACTACGCGGCAGCATCACCGCGCGCGAGGCCGAACTGCTGCCGTTCAGCGGCAACCTGCTCACCATGGAATGCGGCATGCGCTTTCTCGCCGACTACTTGGAAGGCGATATCTACTTTGCCACCAAGTACCCCGAGCATAATCTGGTGCGCACCCGCACCCAGATCAAACTCGTGCAGGAGATGGAGCAGAAGGCCAGCGAAACCCGCGCCATCGTAGCCGACATCATGGAGGCTGCCAGGTGAGCCGTCAGCCGAACCATACCCGAACCAGCATGATGGAGGCAGAGCAATGAACGATCAGCTGACCGAGGTATACGCCAGCATCGACGCCCTGATCGATTATGCCTTGGCCCATCTTGACCTTGACCCACGCAACGCAGACTGGACCCGCAACCAAATCTTCGCCCTCTTCCGCCTGGATTCCTACCCCGGACCCAAAACCACAACGTCGGCGGCGTCAGTGTCAGACGTAGTCCAAGACATTGTTGGCAGCCGAAGCCAGGCCCCCTATGGCGAAAAGACCCCCGACCCCCTGCTCGCCGCCTTCCGCGCCGCCGCCACAACCGCCGGCCTTTTCAAGCCGGAGGAAGGCCCGGCCTACGCCGACACCATCATGGGCATCCTCTCCGCCAACCCCGCTGATCTCGACGACCGATTCCTGCTCGTCGAGCACCGGGATGGCGGCATGGCCGCCATGCAATGGTTCTACGACTACTGTGTGGCCAACAATTATGTCAAGCGTGCCCAGCTCGACCGGAACCCGCGCTTCGACTCGCACGGGCTGACGGTGACCATCAACCTCGCCAAACCCGAATTCAAGAACATGAAGAAGGCGGCGGCCGGCAACGCCGTGTCCGGCGGCTACCCGAAGTGCACGATCTGCCATGAGAACGAGGGCTTCGCCGGACGTGACAAGCGCACGCTGCGCACCCTGCCGGTCACGCTCGGCGGTGAGTCATGGTTCTGGCAGTTCTCGCCCTACGGCTACTTCGACCAGCACGGCATCTGCGTGAACACCGACCACACGCCGATGCATGTGGACCGCGACACCTTCGGCCATCTGCTCGACTTCGTGGACCGCTTCCCCGGATACTTCCTCGGATGCAACGCCGCGCTGCCTCGCATCGGCGGCTCGGTGCTCGCCCACGACCACTACCAGGGCGGCGGCGAACTGCTGCCGATGCACAAGGCCGCCACTTGGGCCGCCTTCACGCTCGCCGACTATCCGGACGCCGTGGTCGAAATCCTCGACTGGCCCGGTACCGCCGTGCGTGTGGTGTCGAAAAACCGCCAGAGCATCATCGACGTATCCGACATCATCCGCGAGGCATGGGTCGGTTATGACGACGCGGCGAACGGCATCGCCAGCCATGACGCGGACGGCAACCGCCAATCCGCCCTCTCGCCCAGCGCGATCATCACCGAACGTGGCTATGAGATGAGTCTCATCTTCCGCAACAATGCGATCAGCGACGAGTACCCGGAAGGTATTTTCCATGCACACCCCGAATACTGGCCGGTCAAGCAGGAGCCGATTGGACTGATCGAAGCCCAAGGCCTGTTCATCCTGCCCGGACGGCTCGTCGACCAGCTCGGCATCGTCGAGGAGGCGCTCGCCGAAGGCCGCGATTTGCCCGATGAAGTCAGCGAATTCAGTCTCGAATGGGGCGAACTCGCTGAAACGTTGGCCGGAAACCGCGACCGCGAGGCCATCCACCAAGCCGTACGTGACGAGCTCGGCAGCGTCTGCTACCGCATCCTCGGCAACACGGCCGTCTTCAAGCAGAAAGCCACCACGCAAACATTCCTCGAAAGTCTTGGTTTTGCCGCTAGGTGAAACAGGTCAAGTGAAGTAAGCTCAATACTGAAGGAAAACCGAAGGCAAGTCCTTCCAAAGGAGGGAATATGACTACTGTTCTGGTTACGGGCGGTGCTGGATTCATCGCCACCCACACCGACATCGAACTGCTCGACAAGGGCTACGACGTTATTTCCGTAGATAACTACGGCAACTCGTCTCCCGTGGCGCTTGAGCGCGTCGAGCAAATCACCGGCAAGCCGGTCAAGCGTTACGACGGCGACGTGCGCGATGAGGCGCTTATGGAACGCGTCTTTACCGAAAACAACATCGACTGGGTCATTCACTTCGCCGGTCTCAAGGCCGTGGGCGAGTCCGTGGCCAAGCCGATCGAATACTACGACAACAACCTGTACTCCACGCTTGTGCTGCTCAAGGTGATGAAGAAGCACAACGTCAAGAAGATCATCTTCTCATCCTCCGCCACCGTGTACGGCACGCCGAAGGAACTGCCGATCACCGAGGAGACGCCGACCGGCGGCACCACCAACCCGTACGGCACCTCCAAGCTGTTCCAGGAGCAGATTCTGCGCGACGTGCATGTGGCCGATCCGTCCTGGACCATCGTGCTGCTGCGCTACTTCAACCCGGTCGGCGCGCACGAGTCCGGCCTGCTGGGCGAAGACCCGAAGGGTATTCCGGCGAACCTCACCCCGTACGTGGCCAAGGTCGCGGTCGGCGAGCTCAAGGAAGTCCAGGTCTACGGCGACGACTACGACACGCCCGACGGCACTGGTGTGCGTGACTACATCCACGTGGTCGACCTGGCCAAGGGCCACGTGGCCGTCATTGACCACATCGACAAGGAAGGCGTGTTCGTCTACAACCTGGGTACTGGCCACGGCTACTCCGTGCTTGAGGTTATCAAGGCTTACGAGAAGGCCGCCGGTCATCCGATTCCGTACGCGATCAAGCCGCGTCGCCCCGGTGACATCGCCGCCTGCTACGCCGACGCTTCCAAGGCGGAGAAGGAGCTTGGCTGGAAGGCCGAGCTGACCATCGACGACATGGCCGCCTCCTCCCTCAACTGGCAGACCAAGAACCCCAACGGTTTCCGCGACGCGGAGTGATATGAGCAGATGAGCTCCCTCTGATGAGGGAGCTCATTGTCGTTTCATCACACAATGCGCCTATCGGCGGCCCAGCGGGTGAGCTCGGTGCGATTCGAAAGCTGAAGCTTTCGCAACACCGAGCTCACGTGCGTTTCGACCGTCTTGATCGAAATGAACAGTTCGGCCGCCACCTCTTTATACGTGTAACCACGCGCGATCAGCCGCATGACCTCCTGCTCGCGGGCGGACAGCCGGTCCAGCTCCTCATCATGAGCCCGTGCCGCACCATCAGCGCCGCCATCAGACCCCGCCGCCGGCACACCCTGGAAGGTCGAAAGTACAAAACCGGCCAGTTTTGGCGAGAACACGGCATAGCCCTCATGCACCTGCTTGATGGATGAAATCAAATCAGCGCCGGTAATCGTCTTGGTTACATAGCCCTGGGCGCCGGCGCGAATCACCGACCCCACATCCTGCGGCGCATCCGAAACCGACAATGCCAGAAACACGGTAGTGGGGGAGTAGGGCCGCGATTTGGCGAGGATCTCGGCACCGCCGCCACCCTCGCCGCCGGGCACATGCACATCCAGCAACACCACCTGCGGCTTGGTCTGTGCGATCATCGCCACCGAACCGGGCACGTCCGCCGCTTGGCCGACGATATCGAAGGAATCGCGCAACGTGGCGATTACGCCCGCACGGAACATCTCATGGTCATCGACCATGGCCACACGAATCTTGGCTGGCTCGTTCTCGCTCATCGATGTTCTCCCTGCGCCGCTTTCAGCGCGATCGGCATATGCATTCTGACCTCGGTGCCCCAGCCGGCCCTGGACACTATCTCCACTGTACCGCCGCGCCGTTTGATGCGGCCGATAATCGATTCGCGGATGCCCAGCCGGTCGGGCGGAATGGCGTCCATATCGAAGCCTTCGCCATGGTCGCGCACGAACACTTCAACCATCGTGTCGCTGGCCTCGCAATACAAAGACACCGGCTCGCCGCCATGCGTGACCGCATTGACCAACGCCTGACGGGTGGCGTCCAGCAGCGCATCGGTCTGGGCGCTCGGCCGCGCGTCGCCCACGGTGACCACCTCAATCGGCTTGCCGTGCTCGTCCTCCACCTCGGCGGCGATCTGCTTCAATCCGGCTCCCACCGAACGATCCGATGTGGAACGTTCCTGATACAGCCATTCGCGCAGCTCGCGCTCTTGGCTACGCGCCAGGGCGAATACGGTGGTCGGTTCCTCGGAGTTCAGCTGAATCAGCGCCAACGTTTGCAGCACGCCATCATGCAGATGGGCGGTCATGTCCGCGCGCTCCTCTTCGCGCTCCTTCAATGCCTGCTCGTGGGTGAGTCGTTGCAGCATCGCGTTCGCCCACGGCATCACCGCCACCACGATACCGACGATCATCACGAATCCGCTGGCAACAATGCGTCGAGGAGAGGTGCCCCACCCAGGAATGCTGACATTATGCACATACAATGCCCATCCCATGAAAATCAGTGCGATGCCGCCCAACATAGACAACAGCTGCGTGCCTCGCGGACTAAGATTCATCCATGCCAGTGCGATGCCGCCCAACCCTACCAGCAGCGGAAACACAATCTGGACATCCGCACCGGTGCTGGTGAGCAACAGTCCAGTGGCCATCAACGCGAAACCGGCCAATGCCACGACGGCCGGTTTCGGAGCACGTTGGATGGCCTCGGACAATGATTCCGGTGCGGCAGCCGATTCGTCGTCATGAGCGGCAAGTGGCTGATTGCCTCGCGCAAGCGGCGCCTGATTAACGGGCACTGTGCGAGCCGCAGCCGCCACCGGGTCTCCGGCAGGCATGAACACCCACAGGAATACATAAGCGATGATGCCTGCGCCGTAGAGGACGGTCAGTGCGATGAACGCAATCCGAACCCATGCCACGCCGATGCCCAAGTGCAGGGCGATGCCCTTGCACACGCCGGTGAGCCAACGGCCCTGCCGGGGGCGCATCAACGGCATGCGCGCGGGCAGCAATGGTTCGGGAGATGACGTCATACTCCTATTGTGCCGCGCTCAGGGCGTTGCGGCCGGGGTTTTACCCGGTGTTCAGGGAACAATCAGGGTGTTCCCCGAGCGTTGTGGCAGTGGTCGGGCGGTGTAATGGAATCATGAGCAATCCAAACGCGAATCCATATCAGCCACAGCCGCAGCCTGGTCCGCAAAAAAACAAGACATCGCGACGCTTCTTCACTTGGGTGCGATCCAGTGGACTGGTTCGCGGCGACGACCGGTGGATCGGCGGCGTATGCAGCGGCATCGCTTTACGGCTTGGCTGGAGCCCCACATTAGTACGTGCGTTGGTGATTGTATGTACATTGTTCTTCGGTTTTGGCGCAGCTCTGTACGCACTCGGCTGGTTTCTGATGCCGGATGTACGCGATGGGCACATCTTGGCCGAGGACCTCATTGCCGGCCAATGGGACTGGAATTGTCTGGGATGCTTCCTGTTCCTCGCCGTGGCAATCGTGATTCCAGGTGCGGGGTGGGGTTGTATTGCGCTCGCCGCCTTAGCGCTATGGCTGTTGGCCAAAAGCGGCATTCGCCAGCAGGAAGGGTACGGATTCGGGGCATCTGCGCCGCGACCGGTTTCACAGCCTGTGTCATATCCAGCTCCACAGCCTGTCTCATATCCAGCCGCGCAACCAGTACCTCAATCTCCTTTGTATTCAGCTCCGCAACCTTTTCCACAACCTGTTTCACAACCTGTTTCACAAACCGCGCCTAGTGTTTCACAGCCTGTTTCACAGCCTGTCTATCAGTCGATGCCCAGCGTGATGCCGGGTACTGTGCCCGGCGCGATGCCCGGCACAGTACCCAACGGGCCGTTTGCCCCCGACCGTATGAATGCGACGGCCTATGCCCCCACCGAGTCCAAGCGCCGCAAGCCGGCGGGCCCAATCGTGGTCTTGAGCATACTGGGCCTTACCTTCCTCTCCTTTGCCGGTCTGATGGGACTGATTTGGGTAAACGACATGGGCATTATCGGCATTATGCGTCTGGGCACCATCTGGATTGCCGCAGTATGCATAGTGATGGGGCTGGTGGTCATCATTCTCGGATTCAGAGGACGGCGTACCGGTGGTCTGATTCCTCTCGGACTGGTTGCCGGTGGATGCGCGCTCTGCATGACCATCGTTTCAGGCACGTATGGCGTGTACTACCGTGATCTTGGTGCCAGCGGCATCAATACTGTTGTTTCACTGAGCCAATCTGTCAGTGCGAGAAACAGCGACGGCATGAACGATGTGCAAAAGGATGGCATCTTCGTTGCCGATGCCAGCGATGCCACGTTTGAAACATTGCAGCAAGGTGTGGCGTTCAGCGGTGAAAACTACAACACCGATCAGGCAATCATTGATTGGTCCGATTGGGACAAGACACATGGACCGCACACGGTGAAGATGCTGGATGGCAAAACTTCCATCAGTAATTGCCCGGTCGGTACCATCACCATAGCCGCAACACAGGCGCAAGTGCATATCGTTCTGCCGGATTCCTGCACTTACGCCTTCGGCACCGCCGACTCCTACTACTCCACTTCGAGTGACGTTGGCGGCAAATACGAGATGGTATACAACAACTACATGGGTCCAAGCTTTGTTTTCTTCGAAGCTGAAAGTGCCACCAATGGGCCTGATCACGAATGGTTGTATAAGGAATCCGCCATGCCGGACAACGGCCCAGAATTAAAAATCAATATTCCCTATGTGGTGGAAGCACGTGTCAACGTGGTGTACGCCTCCGATTGGGAAGGCTCTACGTTCCAGCCGCTTGCCGATATATACGACGGCAACAGTACAAGCAAGAACACAACCGAACAATCGGAATGATCAAGCCGTTGCAACTAGGAGATGGAATCATGACTGATGAAACCAAGGAATTCGCCTCCATCGAGGATGCGACACCGACCACGGCCATACCTTCCGAAACCGACGCGACCACCGCGACCACAACCATGGTGACCGTCGATGACCGAACCGATACCACGGTGCTGCCATCCGCAGCGGATGATGACGAAACGGCTGTGCTGCCCGTCCCCGACAATCATGCGGATGCGTCGGTCTCGGATGTGGATACGCAGGCAACAGCTGCCTCTCCATCGCCCATCGAACCAACCACAGATCGGATTGCCCTGGAAACAGTTGCCGATGCCGTGGAGGGAGATGGTGGGCCGATTCCATCTGCCGATGATGTGCCGATGTACGCAGCATCTTCAGCACGACCTCCCTATGGGCAGTCTCAGACCGCCGGCAAACCATGCCAGCCTGGGGGGAGCGCCAAGAACGTCCAGAGCGCCAAGAACGTCCAGAATGCTAAGGATGTCAAGAGTGCCAAGAACATCCAGAAACAGAGCACCAGCGCGCCTACTGTGGTATTCGGACTATTAGGCGTGATTATCGGCGTGATCGCGCTGGTTTTCGGGTACATATCTCCGGATCGGATGATTTCGTTGTTCTCGCCGAATCCGCAATTGCTGACGGCTATTATTTGCGCCGTAGTGGGACTGATTCTGGTAATAGTGGCCGTTGTATGGGCCATAGTCGGTGCCGTCAAGAAGAGAAAATAGCGTTACAAACCATTGCATTACGGTCCCAGTAGAAGCACATTATGACGGGAGCCGACCGATAAGAGCCGACCGTTCTATGCTGATGGGGGGAGGCATAGTAACTATGAAGCGGATTTCGGTGCGGCGGGTAGCGAGCGTCATCGTCACCGCGATGGCGATGACGCTGGTATTCGCCACACTTGGCTGGGCGATGATGCCGCAATGGAACACACGGCCCTACACCAAGCACATCGTTATCGCTTCTGCCGACACCACCATCACCCCTGCCCATGCGAACATTCCCCACGAGGGGCGATATCGTACGCGTGAAACCCGACTATCCATCAAGACCGGCGACGGCGTCACGCTACCCGCCGTACTACGTGAACCGGTCGGCGCTCCCGGGCCACGCCCGGCTTGTCTGTTCATTCACGGGTCCGGTACCAGTGGTGCCGAGGATTTCGGCGATATCGCCAACGCCATGGCCTCTGCCGGTATCGTGACCTTGGTGCCGGCCAAGCGCAACGACAACTACACCGTGCTGCATCGCGACTACCCGCGTTTTGCTCGCGAATACGGGCGTTCGCTCGACGTGTTGCGTGGCAGAATCGGCGTGGACCCCGCCAAAACCGGCATCTACGCCGAATCCGAAGGCACCTGGATCGCCACGATTCTAACCTCGAAACGGCAAGACATTGCCTTTGCCATACTTACATCCGCACCGGTGTTCAATGGACGTGAGCAAATGGCCATGGCTGTCAGCGCCTATACGCATGAGGCCGGCGCGCCCAAGCCCGTGGTCAAAGACATGGCCAAATTGATGTCGCTGGACTACGCGCCATTTGATCTAGCCTATGCCGACTTTGATGCCGACCGGTATCTGAAATCCCTCACCATGCCGGTGCTGGTGAACTACGGCACCTACGATACGGCCATGCCCATCGAACAGGGGGCGCAGCGGATCATCGCTACGGCCAACAAGTCCGGCAACGAGAACGTCACCGTACGCTATTTTGCCGGCAACCATCAGATGCGGGCTGGTGAGGGCTTATTCACCCCGAACCTGCCATTGGCCGAAGGCTATACGCAAGCGCTGGAAAATTGGGTGAACGGTGTGACTGCCGGAACCAAAGCCGAAGGATGGGCAACGCCTCAAGTCGCCGGTGCAACACCTCACCAGCGCTTCGCCGCGTCGCAACGTACCAGATCCGGTATCGTCGGCTCGCTTGGCGTGCTGGCCGGTCTGATGGTGGCAGGGCCCGTGCTGATCGTGATGGCGGCGATATTAGGTATTGGCTTGACTGTGTTTTCTTGGCTCCAGACGTTGCTGGCCGGGCGACGTAGTGTGGCGACTGTGCGGGCCGTGCATGCGACGCCGAGTGAGCTGGGGGCCGCCCAGCGGCGCATGTTGCACGGCATTGCCGGCTTATCTGCCGGTATCGGCACAGCGGTGATGGTGATTACTGGGCTGTTGTACGGCTATATGAGCGCCGTAGGCGTATCGGCTGTATTGGTTATGCCTCAACCGCGGCTGTTTGCCGTCGGATGGGTGGTGCTGCGAATAGCGACCATGCTGTTGGTGGTGCTGTTTGCTTGGGAAATGGAACGTGTCTGGTATTGCCGCGCCGATATCGTCGGTGTGCGGCGCGTCATATGCGTGATGGTAGTGCTCGGCACTCTCGCCACACTGATGACACTGGCATTTTGGGGCCTATTCTCGCTGTAATTCTGCCGATGTGCGCTGGTAAATGGGGCCTGGCGGGCAGGCTGCGTTGGTGGTCTGGGTGTGGGGCGATCGGCAGATTGCGTTGGCCTGGGTATGGCCGGCCGACGTACATCAGTCGGGGTGTCCGATACACAGTGAATGGCTGAGTATTACGCTTGGGAGGCTTCGGCCTCCTCTAAGGTGTCGAAACCGCCGAGCTGGACTGTGTGCAACAAGGTTTCCTCAGTGATATTGCGTTGCGGGCTGGCTGCGGCGCGCTCGCCAATCATCGCTTCGTAACGTTCGAAGGTCTGGTCGGAATACGTACCAAGCTCGCCGCGCAGATAGGTTTCGAATGAGGTGGCAGATGGTGTGTCTTCGGTGGTGGTGAGTGCGCGCATCGCCTCGCCGAGCTTGGGGTAGCGCTCGCGGAAATCCTTGGCCCAGGCGACCTGCTGGGCGATGACCTGTTCCTGACGGGCCGCGCGCTCTTCAGAGAGACGCGGAATATACGGCTCTATGTTCTTCGTGAAATTTTCCGGTGCGGTGGAGGCCATCATGCGGCCGTATTTTTCGGTCACGAGGTTGCGGCCCACGTGGTCGGCCGCGTCAAGATCAGCGGCATAGCTGGTGAGTAATGGCCGCTCCCATGTGAGGAACTGGGCCAACCGCATCTGGTGGAACACCGGCCAGTTGCCTTGGCATGCCGCGCGTCCACCCTCATTGTTGGTGCGCTGGAACTGATCCCATTCATGACGCACAATAGCCTCGCGCAGTTCATCATCAGTCAGTTCGTTGGTCATCGACGTTCCTTTCACTGATACCTCCCTCTGATGAGGGAGGTGGCACGGCGAAGCCGTGGCAGAGGGAGCTTGAATCTACAAACTTTTAAGCACCGGATCATCAGAGGCGATGTGGTCCTCGACATACGGGCGCTGCCATTCGAGGAAGGTCTCGCCGGACGTGGTCAGGTGTTCGCGTTTGAGTTCCTTGACGATATCCACCGCAATCTGCTCCACAATATCGTTGATTTTCTCGATTGCTGGAGCCGCGCCCTTGCCGCCTTCGCCAAATCCGGCCCCGCCATAGCAGGCTGCCGAACTCAATCGCATCACGGTTTCCAACTGTTCGCCCACGTTCGGCAACAGCGCGAACATCGAGCCAGACAGCTTGCGCAATGCTGCGAACTGCCACTTGTAATACGGCATATAGCCCACCACCATCGGCACGTTAACCAGGAACACCAACGAGGCGGTGGCCTGCACGAACTCGTGGATGGACAGCCATGCGGCCGCGCCGTCGCCGCGCTTCAACGAACGCGGCAGATTATATTGACCGGCCTGGGCGATCATGCCGAGTCGCTTGGAGATCAGCGCGAGCCGCACATCGTCGGGCATGTTCTTGAACCCTTGGCGCGTCTTGGAAAACAGACCGGTGGGATCGGCGAACACCTCGCCATTGGTGGCGGCGGCCAAGGTCGATTCCTGAAGCATTAGCCACTCATGCGGCGCGGTCTGCGCCGGCGCAGTGTGATACCCGGTGATCGACTCAAAGAAGTCACCGATGCGGAACACGCCGTCACGGCGATTCGCGCCCTGTGCGCGCGGCGTGACGGGGGAGAGCGGTGCATCAATCGGAGTCGTCATCGCTTCCGCCACATCAGAGGACGCCGCGCCTGACTCGGCAGTGGCGGTATCGTGCGTAGCGGTGCCGGGGGTGGGTGCGTTTGCCGCATCGGGTATGACGGTGGAGCCTGCACCTGCGGAGGGGAATGCTCCGGAAGCATCGGACCTGGCATGCGCCTCGAACGTCACGCGGCCTTGTGCATCCACGCTGAACTTGCGCGGCAGTGCCTCGTAATCGACCTCAAGTTGCTCGCCGATCGCCGCGTAATCCTCATCCGTAAGCCACAGGCAGAAGCGCGGGCCGAAATCGTGGTCCTGCGAATACGCATCATCGAATCCGTAGCATTCCGAGCCATGACCCACCAGACCGGCGGCGATACGCCCGGCATACTGCGGATACTTCGCCGCAATCATCGGCTTGCCCATCTGCGTCCAGAACGCGCGGGCCAGCTTCAGTCCGGACACCGGGCATGCGGAAACGGCCTCGGCCGCGCCCGCAGAACCGGTCGACACCGAAACGGTGGATGGGGAAGATGCCGCGTTCGCACCGGTCTTGCCCTGTGCCGGGCTGTTCGGCAGCCGCGAGCCGGACTGGGGCAGCGCGCCTGCATCGCCGGCAACACCTGCATTGTCAACCGTCACCCCGGCCTGCGCCGCCGCTTCCTCGGCCTGCCGCAGATTGTCGGCGGTGATACGCCAGTAATCGGTGTCCTTGCCGTAACATTCCTCGATCACGGCCAGCGCATGCCGGTATCCAGTAACCGCATCCGCATACCGTCTCTCGGCAAAGCACACCTGCGCGAAGCCCGCCAGTGCGGAGGCATAATGCGCGGAATGTTCCAGATGGCCGGTGCGATAGATTTCCAGCGCCTTGGCTGCATGCCAATGCGCGTCCTCCAACTTGTGTTCGGTCAGCAGGGTCAACGCCAGATTCGTGTGCGAGCTGGACACGTCGATATCCGCGTCCGGGTTCACGCTCGAGGCTTCGATAATGCGCAGCGCTTCACGCAACTCCAGTTCCGCCTTATCGGGCCGATTCGTCTCGCTGTAGAGCATCGACAGATTGTTGTGCAGTGCTGCGAGCCTACGGTCGGTGGGCGCCAGCGAATGCCGGCAGACACTCTGCGCCTGATGATACAAATCCTCGGCCTGATCGTATTGTTTGGCCGCGCGCATCGAGGTGGCGCAATTGATTAGCGTGGTGGCCCACGCCTCGGATGTGCCGGTGGTCAAGCCCATACGAGCGGCCAGTTCCAGCGCTCGCTGCACAATCCACTGATTCTCCTTGTGCCGACCTTGCGAGCGATAGAAGCCCATCGTTTCGTTGAGCACGGTGAGCAGTCCGGCCTCGTCGCCGGCGTTTTCCGCGTCCACCATCGCCTGTTCCAAGTACGGGCCGGCTTCGGTGGCGGCCGTGTGGCGATCGAAAATCGCGTCCAGTCCGTTCAGGAATTGTTGGGTATCAAAGGTTGCGGGCGATTGATCGGCATCGTCCGCAACCTGGTTCGCCGTGGAATCGGCACCTTGTGCTGCGGCCGCCGCATCGGTGTCGTCGGCATCGTCTGGACCATGCGCGAATTGCGCGGCGAATTGTTTGAGCAGTGCTTCCTCATCCATACCGCCAGACCTCCCTGAATCGTGTCTGATTTCAGTCTATTAATACTGTGAACAAACACGTCAGGGAGTTTGCTGTGAGCTTGGTCTCAGTCCACCTTGGTTTCGCGCAAGCGGTGAATGGCGTCGGTATCGGTTTCGCAGCGCCACGAGTAGAAGGCCAGCAGCCCTACGGCAAGCAGAGCCAGCGGCATACCGCCCAGGCCGGTATAGCGATAGTTCATCGAGAAGGTGGTGAGCATCGCGCCGCCGACAATCGAGCCGATGGCATTGCCGAAGTTAAACGCCACCTGTACAGCCGCGCCGGCGATCAGCTCGCCGCCGCCCTGGCCGGCTTCGGTCATCAGCAATTGCTGTGGAGCGGAAGTAAAGAACAATCCGATGGCGATCCAGAACGTCAGTACAGCGGTCATCGGCTGATTACCCGGAGTGATAAGCACCAGCAACAAGCCGAGGCAGGAGATGGACTGACCTATTGCGGCCGCGCCGGCATGCCTCCAATGGTCGGTCAGACGACCTCCAAGCAGACCGCCGATGACCATACCAAAGCCGGCAAGCATCATCAGCATCGGCACCAGGGAAGACGACCATCCGCCGGTTTTCTGCAGCCAAGGGGAGACGTAGCTCCACCAGCAGAACACACCGGCATTGCCGGTGAACACGGCGGCCAAAATCACCCACGGGCCACGGCGGGTGAGGAACTTGAACTGACCGGCGATGCCTGCGTCCTTGATCGGTGCAACGTACGGAATCCACGCCGACGCCAGCACAATCGTCATTGCCGCCCAAGCGGCCAAAATGCCGAAGGCAAGACGCCAGGAAAGGAACTCGGCCATCAAGGTGCCCGCCGGTACGCCGAGCATATTGGCCACGGTCTGTCCGGTGACCATCACGGATACGGCCTGCGCCTCCTTGCCTTCCTCCGCCAGAGTCTTGGCGATGAGTGTGGCTGTGCCGAAGAATGCGCCGTGCGGCAGGCCGGCGACGAATCGTGCGACGACCAGCATGGCGGCATTGACGGAGAATGCGGAAGCCAGATTGCCCACCAAGGCAATCACCATAAACAATATGATGAGGTCCTTCGGCGGCACCTTGCGGCCGAATACCAGAATCAGTGTGCCGAAGCACACGCCGATCGCATACGCGGAAATGTAATGGCCTGCGGTGGGGATGTCCACGCCGGTGGCGGCCGCGGCCTGCGGCAGAATGCCCATCATCACGAACTCGGCGGCACCGAGAATGAACGCGCCCGAAGCCAGTGCAAGCAGACTCTTCTTCATGGTTCCTCTAATTACTTCAGTATTACTTACAAAAACAGTGCGGCAATCGATTGATTCGAGCGATATATTACGGTGGTCCGCCAACAAATACGGGGGCTTGCCGTGATGTGGTTTGTCGCTGTGTGCGGCGGGTTGTTTACCGCTGTTCGATCGCTTGGTTTGATTGTTGGGACAGGAAACGAAAAACCGGATTGCTGATTTCTCAACAATCCGGTCCAGTTGTCGGGCTGGCGGGATTTGAACCCGCGGCCTCTTCGTCCCGAACGAAGCGCGCTACCAAGCTGCGCTACAGCCCGTTTGGCAACAGATGTAGATATTACATTGTGGTGGTGGACAATGCAAATCGGCATGTCGCGAGTGTTGCGTGATGGTGGATTCGCCATGTGTACAGGTCTCTCAAGCCTTGTGCAGGGCCGGTTTTGCGTCATGTGAGCGGGTGTTCAGATGGCCGTGCGGTCTGCCGGGCTCATAATCGCCGGCCTTGCGTACACTGATGAATCATGGCTGAAGTTGTCGAAAATACCGAAAACACTGAGAATGAAACCCCGGCCGTCCCGCAGATGAGCACCGTCGAACGTGCGGAAATGCTGCTCAAGCAGGACGCCACCATCCGCGAGAAGATCAAGTCCGGTGCCACGCTGGACGAAGCCGTGGACCCCTCCAACAAGGAGTTCGGCCCGCTGGCCCACCCCGAGCAGGTGCAGATGCGCGTGGCCAAGCGCGCGATGATGCTTGAGGCCGGCATCGCCCCCTACCCGGTGCACTTGGACGTCACCGACACCATCGAGGCGGTCCGCGCCAAGTATGACGGCAAGCTCGAGGCTGGCGAAGAGACCGAAGACATGGTCGGCATTGCTGGCCGCGTGCTGTTCCTGCGCAACGCGGGCGGCCTGTGCTTCGTGCAGCTGTCCGCCGGTGACGGCACCAAGATTCAGGGCATGATCTCCAAGAAGGAGATTGGCGCCGATTCGCTCAAGCAGTTCAAGCAGCTCGTCGACCTTGGCGATCACTTGTACCTCAAGGGCCGCGTCATCGCCTCCAAGACCGGCGAGCTGTCCGTATTCGCCACTGAGTGGGCTATCGCCTCTAAGGCCCTGCAGCCGCTGCCGGCCCTGCACAAGGACCTGAACGAAGACACCCGCACCCGCAAGCCGTACATCGGCATGATCGCGGACGAGAAGATCCGCA
>OLVT01002024.1_pt1 | contig 15026 bp, 10 predicted proteins | sample 1673241 | NCBI WGS metagenome assembly OLVT01 (sample SAMEA3178936, study PRJEB25190) | human gut metagenome | biome: human gut; feature: human-associated habitat; material: faeces | place: Austria | collected 2013 | reverse complement strand
GCACCGGCAGCGGCACGGGTTCCAACGCAGGCAGCGCTGATAAGAACGGTAAGGGTAACAAGGGCAAGGGCTCAGGCGGAAAACTCGCCGACACGGGCGACGGCTCCGGCATTGCCGCCGGGCTCGCCGCTGCCGCCATGGCGACAACGATTGCCGGCGCAGCAATGCTTGCCAATGACCGCGAAGACAGCGAAGGCGCTAGCGAATAGGCAAGCCGGCCTTTTAGACACATCGACTCAATCGGGGGCGCAGAACACCGTTCTGTGCCCCCGATTTTTACCTTGGCCCGAACGCCGCTATCGGCTACATCACCATGTTCAGCGCGTTAACAAACTCCTGGGCCTTCGCACGGCTGCTCAGGCTAAAGACGCAAGCGGTCAACAGACGATTGCGCAGAAAAACATCGCGGCCTTTGATTCTATTGACGCCCGTAATGTCCTTAAGATAAACAATCTCGGTGTGCTTGCCGCCAAAAGTGCCCTTCTTGAGTACCTCAATGCGGTTAGGGTAGATCTTGACGTCTTTAAACCTACCCGAACCTTTGTCCTGGAATAGCAGCGTGTTGTTGTCCATACGCGTCACTCCCGTGGGGTTCGCTAAAACTGCCTCTATGGTCACATTTTGGTCACTTCGGGAATCCTGCACGAAGGCGCTAGACGACATTGAAATTCGAGTCCGTGCGAAGACCTTTAATGAAGTGCCCAGTACTTCCCCGCAACACAAAAACGGGGCAGTCCGCACTTCTGCGGACTGCCCCGTTCCTCTAACTATCGCATCGCAGCGCCAACCGGCACCGCTCCCCTACTTCCCAAATAGCGCACCCAGCAGGCCGCGACGTTTGGGCTTCTCCTCTCGGTAGGAACCCTCGGCTGCGGCCGCCACCTGGCGCGGTTGCTCGCCGCCTCCACGGCGCACAATCTGGTATAGGAAGGGCGATTTAACGTATTTGACCTCGATGGGCGTGGCGTGCACGGTGCTTTCGCTCGACAGCATCACGTTGGGATTGAGCGGTGCCACGATATGCGTCTCGCGCTTGTCGCTAAACACCACCGCGGCCGCGCGGCCCGTCTGGCCGTTTACGGCGATGCGCACCTGCTCGCCGTCGCGGCTATCCGTTGCCGGACGGTCGACAAAGTACACCGGCACCATAACTAGGCCGTCCTTGTGCTTGCGGGCCTTGCGCGCCCAGGTGCGGATGCTCTTTTTATTGAGCCCCAGTACAGCCTCGGCGTCGTTGCCCGCAACGTCGAGCGCCAGCTTATCAATGACCACCTGGTCCTTGGTAGACGCATCGACGGAGACGACGCGGAAGTTGCCTTCCTGCATGGCCGGGTCAAACGGCCCAACCTTGGCAAAGTCCCACGGCTCCAAAATGCCCATAAGGCGAACATCCAGATAGTTTGCCCGCGGGTATGCCCAGTCGAGCACCTCGTAGTACACCAGGGTTTCCTTGCTCAGGCCCTTGCCCGGGAAGCTCGCCATCATGCGCAGATCGGCAAGCGCCATGGGGAAATAGAAGAGCATCATGTCGTTTTGAATCGCGTCTTCCACGTCGTGCCCGGCAAAGGCGTCGGGGTACTGGCGCACCAGCTGCAGCGCGTTGGCACGTGCCTGCTGCGGCGAGATTTCGCAGGGAATGCCCTGCTCCGGCACATACTCCGCACCCACGCCCATGGTCAGACGCTTGCTGAAGGTACCGGGCTTGAGCAGGTCGGCAATGCCGATCTTGTTGCCGCAGGACGGGCACTCAAACACGCGCTGCGTTGACTCGCCCTCAAAGGACGCTCCGCAGAAGGGGCAAGGAATGCTCACATGCGTGGCCTCTTGGAACTCCTGCGCCGTGCCGCAATCCTCCCACAGCAGATGTTCCAGGACCGACTGATTGCGCCAGTGCGAATTGAAGAAATACCAGTCCGGGTCCTCCGGGCGCTCGAGTTGCGACACATGCGTGAGCTTGAGCAGTCCATCCACCACCGTCAACGGCGTATGGCGAATGCCCAAAGCGCTCTTGGGCTCTCCGGCGTCCGCCTGCCACGGAATGACCGCACCGCAATAGGCACACTCAAAGCTGCGCTTAGCCTGGTGCGAGTACATAGGGCCGCCGCAGTTTTGGCATTTAATGGCAAACATCTCGTCCATGGAAACGTCCTCCTTTGCACAGGGGCTGTCGGCATTAAGTATGCCGATCAAACAGGCACATGCCCATACCCATGTGGCCCAAAATGGACCACCCAGGCAGACGAGAAGGCTCGCTCGTTAGCACCGGCAGACTATTGCTGCATTTTCTGAGCATCGGTGCACGGCGCCCCCGCGCGAGCTACACTATCCCCTTAAACATGATTGTGAGGACGACCGCTATGCTATTTGTAAATCGGCTGGTACATACGCTTGTTCCCGGCAGCGAGGACGAGCCGGTCGATGCATCTTGCCGTACCAACGCGGGTTTTGCCGCAAGCCTCATCTGCATTGGCCTCAACATCACTCTGTGCCTAGCCAAGGGCATCGCGGGCCTGCTTGCCGGCTCCGTCTCCCTCATCGCCGACGCTTTCAACAACCTTTCCGATGCCTCGAGCAACATCGTGAGCCTGCTCGGGTTCCGCCTTGCCAGCCGCCCGGCCGACGAAGGCCACCCCTACGGTCACGGCCGCTACGAGTACCTCGCCGGCTTGGTTGTCGCCGTCCTCGTTTGCGCCGTCGGCATCAACCTAATCCTGGAGTCGGTCACCAAGATTATCAAGCCCTCCCCCACCGCGTATTCGGCGCTCTCGATGGCAGCCCTTGTTCTGTCCATGCTCGTCAAGTTTTGGATGGCCGCGTTCAACCGCACGCTGGGTAACCGCATCGATTCCGAAACGCTCATCGCCACGGCGCAGGACTCCAAAAACGACGTCATCACCTCGGGCTCGGTCTTGGTGGCGGCGTTTATTTCGCAGACGACCGGCTTTGACCTCGATGGCTGGGCAGGCCTGGGTGTGGGCATCTTCATCTGCATCAGCGGCATGGGCCTAGTGCGCGACGCCATCAGCCCATTGCTGGGGCAAGCGCCCGACCCCAAGCTCGTCCAGGCAATCCGCGATAAGATCATGTCCTATCCGCAGGTCTTGGGCACACACGACCTGATGGTGCACGACTACGGCCCCGGTCGTCAGTTTGCCAGCGCCCACGTGGAGATGCCCGGCGAGGGCGACGCATTTGAGCACCACGAGATTTTGGACACCATCGAGCACGACATCAAGCGCCAAATGGGCATCGATATCACGCTGCACTGCGACCCCATCGCCACCACCAGCGACGACCTGCGCAGCTGGGTCAAGCGCGGCGTCATGCAGATCGATCCCGCGCTCTCCATCCACGACCTGCACGAGCACGACGGGTTCGTTTCGTTTGACCTGGTGCGTCCCGACGGCTTTGACATATCCGACGAGGAGCTGCTGGAGCTCGTCACGCGCATCGTGCACGAGCGCCGACCCGATGCCTCATGCGTCGTCACGTTTGATTCGGGCTTTAGCTCGCCCGACCGTCCGGCCGAGCAACTGTAGCCTGCTTAACAGCTAGTTTCCCTGCGCGCCCGAGATGCCGTTTTGCAGCGCGTCCCAGGCATTGGTAGCCATATCGCCCAGATTCTGAGCAGTATCGCCGAGGTTTTGGGCTGTATCGCCCAGCTCTTGTGCCTTGTCTCCCAACTCCTGTGCCTTGTTGCTCAAATCCTCCAGCGTATTGGAGCTCGAGCTGTCGGTACCGCTTTGGCCGCCGGACGAGTTGCCATAGCTGTTCTTGTGCGTGAGCTGAATCTCCAGGTTGCCGTTGTCGTTATAGTAGGCATTCGTAACAACCCAGTTGGAATCGATGACGGGCGTTGAGCCATCGTCGGTCAGGATCACGGCGTTCGAAAGGTCGGCTCCGCGTGACTTGAGGAGCTTCTTGGCGTTGGACCAGTACTGTCCCGGGATATCGCTCAGGTCGACGGCAGCAGACTGGGTGGTCTCGGCCTGCTCGGTCGTGGCATCGGTCGTGGCGCCCCGCTTGTTAAGCATGCCCGACACGATGGCAAACACAACCGACAGCGCAAAGAAGATCGCCAGTACGATGAGAATCTTCTTGATCACGCTCGACGAACGCGACGGCTTCTTCTCCTCGTCCTCGCCATATTGCGGAATCGACTTGGGGTACTCGCGATACGGCTCGCGCGACTCGTAGCGAGGCTGCGCCGTGCGAGGCATATACGTCGTCTGCTGAGGCTGCGGAATGGGATTTTGCGGCAGGTTGTCATAGGGATTCGGCGTCGAGGCAGCATAAGAATCCTGCGGCGCGTAATCAAACGGATCCGGAGCTGCGTTGCCATAGGGGCCTTGCGAAGATGCAGCGTAAGAATCCTGCGCCGTGTCGCCATAGCCCATAACCCGGGTGGGCTCGGCAGAAGGCTGCGCCGCGGCGGGGTCGGTATAACCGGAGTTGGGAACAACGCGGGTCGCATCGGCGCTATCGCCAGCCTGCGCGGAAGCGTAGCCGCCCATCACGGTTGTCTTGTCCTGATCCATGCAACGATTCCTTTCCGTCGCGCGTGAGCCTCAAGTTATCCATGCATTCTACCCGCGCAAAAGCCTATGATGGGCAGAGTCCGTCGGTATCTACAAGACATGCGCGGGCCTAAGGATCAAAAAGCCCCGCCGGGCCTTGTGGGCACGGCGGGGCGGACAAGCAGCTATGGACAGCAGACTTAGAACAGGCCGGTGATGTTGCCGTCGTTGTCGACGTCGATGTTTTCGGCCGCGGGCACCTTGGGCAGGCCCGGCATGGTCAGAACACTGCCGGTCAGCGCGACCACAAAGTGGGCGCCGGCAGAAACCTTGAGCTCACGCACGGTGATGCGGAAGTTCTCGGGAGCGCCCAGGGCCTTGGCGTTGTCGCTAAAGCTGTACTGCGTCTTGGCGACGCACACCGGCAGGTTGCCAAAGCCGTTCTCGCGCAGCTCGGCGAGCTGGCGCTTGGCGGCCGGCGTAAAGTCGACGCCGTCGGCGCGGTAGACCTTGGTGGCAACGGCCTCGAGGGCATCAGCGACATCAGCGCCGTCCTCATAGGCAAACTTGAGCTCGCTCGGCTGCTCAATCAGACGCATGACCTCATCGGCCAGGTCGAGCGCGCCCTCGCCGCCCTTGGCCCAGACCTCGGAAAGCTTAACGTTGACGCCGAGCTTCTGGCACTCGGACTCGATGAGCGCAAGCTCGGCCTCGGTGTCCGTCGGGAAGCGGTTGATGGCGACCACGCAGGGCAGACCATAAACGTTCTGGATGTTGTCGACGTGACGCAGCAGGTTGGGCATGCCAGCCTTGAGTGCCTCGAGGTTCTCCTCGTTGAGGTCGGCTTTGGCGACGCCACCGTTGTACTTAAGCGCACGGGCGGTCGCGACGATCACGACGGCGCTGGGGCGAACGCCCGTCATGCGGCACTTGATATCGAGGAACTTCTCGGCACCCAGGTCGGCGCCAAAGCCGGCCTCGGTAATGGCGACATCGCCAAAGCGCATCGCCATACGCGTGGCCATGATAGAGTTGCAGCCGTGGGCAATGTTGGCGAAGGGACCGCCGTGGACAAACGCGGGCGTGCCCTCGAGTGTTTGCACCAAGTTGGGCTTGAGCGCATCCTTAAGCAGCGCAGCCATGGCGCCCTGAGCCTTGAGGTCGCGGGCGCGGACGGGGTCGCCGGCATAGCTGTAGCCGACGACGATCTCGCCCAAGCGCTCCTTGAGGTCGTTGATGCTCGTGGACAGGCACAGGATTGCCATGACCTCGGAGGCAACGGTGATATCGAAGCCGTCCTCGCGCGGCACGCCCTGGGCCTTGCCGCCAATGCCGTCGATAACATGGCGCAGCTGGCGGTCGTTCATGTCGACAACGCGCTTCCAGGTGATGCGCTTAACGTCAATACCGAGCTGATTGCCCTGCTGGATGTGGTTATCGAGCATGGCGGCCAGCAGGTTGTTGGCAGCACCGATAGCGTGGAAGTCGCCGGTAAAGTGCAGGTTGATGTCCTCCATAGGGATGACCTGGGCCCAACCGCCGCCGGCGGCACCACCCTTTACGCCAAAGACGGGACCGAGCGAAGGCTCGCGCAGGGCCACGGCGCTCTTAACACCGCGACGGCGCAGGCCATCGGCCAGACCGATGGTCGTGGTGGTCTTGCCCTCGCCGGCGGGCGTGGGGTTGATGGCGGTCACGAGGACGAGCTTGGCCTGGTGATCAGTCGACTCGTTGAACAGTGAATAGTCGACCTTAGCCTTGTCGAAGCCGTACGGAATAAGGTGCTTAACGTCGACGCCGGCGTTCTTGGCCACCTCGGTAATAGGCAGCGGCGTGACAGAACGTGCGATTTCGATGTCAGTAGGCATGGGCGGTCCTTTCGTTACCGAATGAGAAAAAGACCAATTCAGCATAGCACGGGCGCGCAATAGTAAAACGCCCATAACCGATGAACGGCGATATGTTTACCCGATGCCCAGCGATAGTCCAACAGCCCGCCAAAACAAAGCGCCCTAAACGGTAGGTTCAATCCCCAGGTGCTCAAAGGTGCGAAGGGTTGCCTGACGGCCCTGCGGCGTACGAATCATCAACCCGCACTGCAGCAAATAGGGTTCATAGACATCCTCGAGCGTGCCCGGGTCCTCGCCCACCGCGCTGGCAAGGGTCGTAAGTCCCACGGCACGGCCGGAGAACGTCTTGGCAAGCGTCTCCAAGATACGAATATCCATCCAGTCCAGACCGAGCTCGTCGATCTCGAAGAACTCGAGCGCCTGGCGGCAGATATCGAGCTCGATAGGGCCGCTGCCACGCACCTGTGCGTAATCGCGCACGCGCTTGAGAAGGCGGTTGGCAAGACGTGGCGTGCCGCGCGAACGCGAGCCGATCTCGAGTGCACTGGGATGGTCGATCGTCACGCCCAGGATAGTCGCCGAGCGCGTCACAATCTGCGCGAGCTCCTCGACCGTGTAGTAATCCAGGCGATACGAAATGCCAAAGCGGTCGCGCAACGGGCCGGTCAACATGCCTGAGCGGGTCGTTGCCGCCACCAGCGTAAACTTGGGGATATCCAGGCGAATCGAGCGCGCCGCCGGGCCTTTACCGATCACAATATCGAGCGCAAAGTCCTCCATCGCGGGATACAGGACCTCCTCGACCGAACGGTTAAGACGGTGGATCTCGTCGATAAACAGCACGTCACCCGGCTGCAGGTTGGTAAGGATAGCCGCCAGGTCGCCGGTGCGCGCGATGGCAGGGCCACTCGTCGTCTTGATCTGAGCGCCCAGCTCGTTGGCGATAACGGTGGCCAGCGTGGTCTTGCCCAGGCCCGGAGGACCCGAGAAAATCACGTGGTCGAGCGTCTCGCCACGGCTCTGCGCCGCTTCGATCAACACGCGTAGGCTCTGCTTGATGTGCTCCTGGCCACAGTAATCGTCCAGGCGCTGGGGGCGCAAAGTGCGGTCGACATCGAGATCCTCGGCCGTCAGCTCCGAGCCCACTATGCGCTCGCCGTGCGCCATGGATGCCGCCGGCGAGTTGCCGGGCGTCGCCCACAGGTCCTGAGAGTCATCGGCTTCCCACATCACGCATCCATTCCGAGTCGCTTAAGCGCCGCGCCGAGCAGATCCTCGACACGCATATTCTGCCCATCATACCCGCTCAGGGCAACATCGGTCTCCTGCGGGCTAAAGCCCATGGAAAGGAGCGCCGCACGGGCATCATCGATCGCCGAAGGAGCGGCGGCGGGAACCGGCATCGCAACCTGGCCGGGAATCACGTCGACCGGCACAAAGCCCTTATCCTTGGCAAAGGTGCTCTTGAGTTCCAGGATCAGGCGCTGAGCTGTCTTTTTGCCCACACCGGGTACCTTGGCCATGCCCTTGTCGTCCTCGGCCATCACCAGCGAATACAGCTGCCCCACGGTATAGGTGGAAAGCACGGCAAGCGCCAGGCGCGGGCCAACACCCGAAACGGACACGAGCCGGTCGAACATCGTGCGCTCATCCTTTGAGGAAAAACCGAAAAGTGTCATGGCGTCCTCGCGCACCTGCATACGCGTGTAGAGGCGGACCTCGCCACCGGGCGTCGGCAACGTGGCCGCAGTGCTGCCCGAAATGCCGAGCTCAAAGCCAACGCCCGACACATCGACGACAGCAGAGCTCATCGTGGACTCGACAAGCGTTCCGTGGAGCTGGGAAATCATCAGTATCCGGTTCCTCTCTGTTGATAGAACTCGCCACCGGTGAGGGCGCGGGTGCGGCTGAGGTTTACGTGGCAGATGGCGCAGGCCAGGGCATCGGCGGCATGGTCGGGATGCGGGTCGTGGTCGAGCTGTGTTAGCGTGCGTACCATGTAGGCGACCTGCCGCTTGTCCGCGGCGCCGGTGCCCACCACAGCCTGTTTGATCTGCATGGGCGTGTACTCGCCAATCTCGAGCGCGCACTCCGAAAGCGCCACAAGCGCAGCACCTCGGGCATGCGCCGTGGGAATGGCCGAACGAACGTTGGCACCAAAGTAGATGCTCTCGACAGCAGCCGTGTCGGGTCGATAACGCTCAACGACATCCTTAAGGTCATGGGCGATATGCGACAGGCGCACCGCGAGCGGACTTCCGGCACTGGTCTCGATGCAGCCATAGGCACGGCAGCGAACCTCGCCACGCCGCTCCTCGATAATCCCCCAACCCGTATGAGCCAAACCGGGGTCAATGCCCAAGATAACCAAGCCGACCTCCCCTCGCCACAAGCACAGCGCAAGGCAAGGCCCCGCGCATCATTCACGAACGTCTGTTCTAGAATAACACAACGCTAGCCCTATAAGTCAGCCGAGATCGAATTGTAGGTTGAGTATACGCAAGCGAGCGCCCGCCAGAGCGAGCAAGGTGCCTTGAAAGAGGAGGGCATTGACCTGGCGGTCATGTCCGACGATTGAAAGGCAGATTGCCGCTCTGGCGGGCGCGCAGCGACCTAGTTCTGAGAGAAGAACGGGAATTGTCGGGGATCAACCGGCGGATGCGGCATCGGGCCACCCTGGGGCCCACCCTGCGAGCCGCCCTGACCGCCCATCATCTTATCGATGGCGTCCTGAACCTCGCCCTCGATCTTTTTCATTCCCTCGTGCAAACGACGCTGACCGTCCTCGGAGCGCAGCTCCTCCATTTGCTCGGGCGAAATACCCAGCAGCTCGCCCAGCACGCCCATCATCTCGTTTCGCACGCGCTCGCTCGTATCCTCGTCAGCAAAACGGCGCACCTCGGCGCGCGCCAGCGAATCGACCGACATGCGCTCCTTGCCGTTAAGCCCCAGGTCGGACCACGCGAGCATGTACGGCCAGGCACGCTCGGCAAACGAACGGGACGAGACGATCGGCGCCGTCGGCAACATGCGGCGGGCAGCCTCGCCCTGTCGAACGAGCATCAGCAGCAGCGAGCAGGCCTCAGGCTTGCCAGCGGCCATCGGAATGTCGTCGAAAGATCGATTGCGGTCCACGTGCGCCTCGAGCGCGCCATCGACCTCACCCGGCTCAAGCCCGCCGAGCAGTTGTGCCGCGCGGTCGAGCATATCGACCGGACCGTCGAGCGTCGAGAGCGCCTGCGCCAGCACTCGCTCCATACAATCTTCCACCGCGTTGAGCGTCACGAGCTCTTGGGGCACCACGGCAGACGTGCGGTTGCGCACACGCGCCACAAACTCAAGCGTCGACAGGTACACATCGCCAAAAGGCGCGTAATCGCCCTGATAGCCGCCGCAAAGCGCCGGCGCCGCCAGCGCGTATTCGGTCTTGGAAAGCGGGCTCAGCGCCATCGCACCCAGCTCGAGCGCCGTATCCTCCAGCATGAGGCCCAGCGTGCGCGAGCGCAGACGCTCGGCATCGCCCGCCGACACGTCGCGATCGAGTACACGCGCCGCATCCGGTGCATCGCGCTCAACCGTGCGAATATGCAGGCGCTCGGCGATGGCGCGAACGGCGGCACAGCGGGCATCCTCGGCCTCTTCCTGCGCCGGCGTAAAGATACGGTTGCGCCCCAGCACCAGGCCAATCACATTGCGCGGGCCCAGAGCGTCGACGGCCAGCGCCGCCAGCAAAGACGACGGCAAGTCACCCTCGAGTGCCACCACAGCACGCGACGTACCGTGGGCTCGGGCGTTGTCGCGCACGGCGAGCACCAGCGCCTGCCACAACCACTCCTCGGAACGGAACTCGGGCAGTTCGTGATCTTCCAGGGCATCGAGCATCACGCCGCGCTGAATCTCCTGAACCAGCAGGCTCTCCTCAAAGCACGGCGCCTGGGCTACCACGCGACCGCAGTCGTCGAGCACAAACGAACCGCCGGTATACACCGACTCGTCATAGGCACCGACCGGCGCCATGCAGGCAAACCACACGCTGCGCTTGGATGCGATCTTGCGGTAGGCGCCGCTGCGAACGGCAGCAATGGCGGCAGTCTCGCGGTCGGTCATGTCAAACGCGTTGAATTGGAAATACGCAATGAGGTCAACACCGGTCGGCAGCATCTCGAGTTCGCGGTCCAAGTCAAAAATCACGGCGATGCGCACGCCGTCCACGTCGAACACCGGCGGCGCCCAACGCGTGTCGCTGTTCTCGCCACGCTGCAAGGCAATGCTCGAACGCGCCGGCACCACATGACCGTCCTTGAGCATCATGTAGTCGAGCAGCGGCTGGCCCTCAAACGAAACCGCCGCGGGCACGATGCAGATCATGTCAAGCTCCTGGATACGCTCGGCGACACCAGTCAAGCCGGCAAGCATGTCATGCTCAAAGTCGGCAGCGCCCACCAGGCCACCGGGCATAGCGCCCATAAAGAGCGGAGCCGGAACGCACAGCACGCGCGCACCGCGCTCGTGGGCCAGACGAGCCTGGTCCTCGATGCGGCCGCAAATGCCCTCAATATCACCCAGGCGCATATCGATCTGTGCAAGCGCGAGCTTCATGGCTCAGCCCTTTCCGTCGTAAACCATCGAAATCGTAGTAAAAGCGCCGGCCGCATAATGCAGTCGGCGCTCGCATGTGCATATGCTAGCTATGATACCCCGAGCGGGGGCGCGCTCCTAGAATGTCGCGGACCACAGCCCGTGCAGGTTGCAGTAGGCATAGACGGTACCGGTCTTGGAGCCGCCCGCGAAAAACGTCGCGGGTTTCATGCCGGGCTCAAGGTAATGGACCTCCAAGCGGCCTTCGGCCTCAAGGGCGATCCACTCAATGTAGTGCTCGGGCAGGCTGGGGTGCTCGACCGAGCCAACGCGTGCGCGAATCACGTGACCGTCACGCTCGGTCTCGACAACAGGAACGTGCTTCTCGTGCGCCGCGTCCTCAGTGTTTGCAGTCAGTTCCGTGCAACCGGCAGGGGTCGCAACGTCGTCGCCAAGGGCAGCGATGAGCTTGCCGTCGGGGTCCTTAAAGAATTTCGCCATGATGTTCTCCTTTGCTGATGTGCCAATGTTCTTGATGGTTCTTATGCCCAAAGGCAGACAAACCATCCACGGCATCGCAAATGAACACATAACGAGCGGGGCTAGCGTCCGTCGCCGCCCAGCAGCGCCAGAACATCTTCGCGGGTAAACAGCGCCGACGAGATGCCGTCGCCGCCGAGCACGCTGTTGACCAGGTCGCGTTTGGACTCCTGCATCTGCATAATGCGTTCCTCGATCGTGTCCTTGGCGATGAGCTTGTACACGGTCACGGTATGTTGCTGACCAATACGGTGTGCACGATCAGTTGCTTGGTCCTGCGCCGCCACGTTCCACCACGGGTCGTAGTGGATGACCACGTCGGCAGCCGTCAGGTTAAGGCCCACGCCGCCCGCCTTGAGCGAAATCAAAAAGACCGGAACCTCGCCCGCTTGGAACTGCGCGACCATCTTGGCGCGGCTCTCCTTAGACGAAGCGCCCGTGAGCTTAAGGAAGGCGATGTCCTCCTTGGCCAGGCGCTTACCGATAATATCGAGCATACCCGTAAACTGGCTGAACAACAGGATGCGATGTCCGCCGTCGAGTGCGCCGTGCACGAGCTCCATGCACGTATCGAGTTTGGCGCTCCCCGCCTTGTAATCCTCGTAGTGCAGACGCGGGTCGCAGCAGATCTGGCGCAACTTGGTGAGCTCGGCAAGCACCTTGAGCTTGTCTTTCTTAAACTCGGATGCCTCGCGGTGCTGCACCTGCTGGGCGATGCGGTCCTGGTTTGCCAGGTAAAGCTTGCGCTGCTCGCCGGCAAGCTGCGCCATGACAGTGTCCTCGATCTTCTCAGGCAGGTCTGCCACCACGTCTTCCTTGACGCGGCGCAGCACAAACGGCGACACGAGCGCCTGCAGGCGGGCGGCGCTGTCGCCCTCGGCGTGCTCGACTGGGCTTTCGAAGCGCTTGGCAAACGACTCGCGCGTGCCAAGTAAGCCCGGCATCAAAAAGTCGAAGATGCTCCAGAGCTCGGATAGGCGGTTTTCGATGGGCGTGCCCGTCAGGGCAAAGCGCACGCCGGCAGGCAGGCGCTTTGCGGCGCGCGCCACCTGGGTGAGCGGGTTTTTAATGTACTGGGCCTCATCGAGCACCACGCGGGCAAAATCCTGCTCGACGTACTCGTCGATATCGCGCCGCATAAGGTCATACGACGTCACGACCACGTTATGCTCGGCCACGCCGGCGATCTGCACGCGGCGCTGCGCCTTGGCGCCCACAATGGCGCACACATCGAGCGACGGGGCGAAGCGCTCCAGCTCGGCGGTCCAGTTGTACACAAGCGACGCAGGGCACACCACAAGCGTGGGCTTAGCGTCCCCCGCCTCCACGCGCGCCAGGATATGTGCGATCATCTGCAGCGTTTTGCCCAGGCCCATATCGTCGGCCAAGATGCCGCCGAGGCCCAGGTGTTCGAGCGAGCCGAGCCACTGGTAGCCGTCGACCTGATAGCCGCGCAGTGTGGCCTTGAGCGAGACCGGCACCGTAAAGTCCATCTTGCCGAGCGTATCCAAGCGCTCGACGGTGCGACGAAATGCGGCGTCGCAATCGGCTTCGAGCGCGGGCGTGCGCGCAAGCATGCTGTCGACGAACAGGGTACTCGACGCGGGAAGCGACACGCCGTCGAGCAGGTCGACAGCATCGACCCCCAGATCCTCGGCAAGGCCAAACGCGGCGCGCGCTCCCTCGTCCAAGCGAATGATGTCGCCCGACGTGAGACGCGCAAACGTCTGGTGACGCTTGTACGAATCGAGATAGACGGCAAGGTCCGCGGCCGAAAGCCCGCTCGCGCCCAGCACGACGTCGAGCAGGTTACTCTTGACGGTCGCACGCACCGAAAGCTTGGGCGCAGGGCGGACCGAGACCTGGCGCAGGCGGTCGCTGAGCATGACCTCGCCCAGCTCGGACAGGGCAGACAGGCCCTCGGTCAGCAAGCGGAACAGGCTCTCGTCATCGCGTTCCTCAAACGCCAGACCGCCCTCGTAGAAATCGAAGTACAGGGCCGCCGTGTCCATAACACGAAACTCTGCCACCTCGTCGCGGGGCGGCACGCCGGGGCGTTGCTCTTCGAAGAGACTGCCCGGAGCGCCCAGACTAAAGAGATCTGCCGACCAGTCGCCGTAGGTAACCGTAATTTTGCAGGTCACAAGCCCATCGTCGACGCCGATCGCCATAGCAAAGCTTGGCTCGGGCGCCACGGTATCGAGCGCGGCGGGCGCGGTAAGGTCGGTGTAGTCGCGCAAAATGGGCAGCGCCATACGACAGAACTCCCCCACCTGGTCGACAGCGATATGGATCGGCGTGCGACAGGGCAGTAAGCGCGATAGGAACGGCGCCGCATGCTGGGCAAACGCTACATCGGCGCGGCGCGCACGGCGGGTGTCGACCAGATAGGCAACGTCGCCCGAAGCAAAGCAGTATGCATCGGCCGGCAGGCGTAGATCGTAGCTGCCACCAGCCGCCGGCGCGATTTTGGCGGCAAGGAGCGGTGGGCGCTTAGACAGCGCCTCGTCCTCCCCTTCCGGAGGCATCTCAACTGCCACGTCATAGGTGCGATGCGTCGTCGTCCCCCGCGACCAGGCGGGCTCAAAAGAGATGGTCTGGCCGCGTAGCAGGTCCAGCACATATACGATGCTATGCTCGGACAGCGGCAACTGACGCTCGGCGACAAAACCGCTGCGGGCAAAGTCGTACGACGCCGAACGCGAGCTTGTGATGTCATCGAGATAGGCAACTGTCGTCACGACAAGGTTGAGCAGCTTTGTCGACACGTCTTCGAAGGCTTCGGGCGTATGGACAAACGTGAGCTTCTTGCCGTACGAGAAGGTGCCGCCGCGCACGTAGGCATCGGCCATGCCGTCGATGTCCTTGACCACGTAGGACACCGAACCGCAGCGAATGCGAAGCTCGAGCGCCCAGCTAAAGCGGTCGGCAAACAGTGGATTGTAGTACGGCACCAGCGAGGGCTCCAACACCGCCTTGGGGGCATCGGGATCCACACTGCCGGCAAGCTTGCGGCGCATGCTCGCCAGCTCATCCATGCGCGCGTCCGAAAGATCGGAGAGCGCCGCCATGAGGCTGGGACTCGTGGGGACGGGCGCCGGAAAGGGAAAGTTGGGATTGACGGCCGGCGCTTTGAGCGCGGTGCGCGCGGGCTGTTTCGGCTGCGCCGTAAACGTGCGGACCGGCGTGCGCAAACCTTCGACGGGCTCGGCGCCGCTGGCATCCAAATACGCCAGAGCCGTGGCAATAGCGTGCTTGCACATACCGGGGTAACGATAGGCGGCGGGGCAATCGCAGTCGTAGTCGATCACCTCGTGCTCGTCCATGTCGAGCGCCACGTGCGTCTTGTACAGGTCGCCGCGCGAACCGCGCACCGAGCCCTCAACCGTCACGTTTTTGGAGAAGCGCGAACCGCTGTCCTCAATCGACAGCACGGCGCCGTTAAGCATGAGCGAGCGGCCCTTCATAAAGGTGCCGCTCAGCGCTGCCTCTTTCCGGAGCGCCTGCACAAACGTCCCCTGTGCCATCACTTCCTCCAATC
>OLVT01002021.1_pt1 | contig 15069 bp, 12 predicted proteins | sample 1673241 | NCBI WGS metagenome assembly OLVT01 (sample SAMEA3178936, study PRJEB25190) | human gut metagenome | biome: human gut; feature: human-associated habitat; material: faeces | place: Austria | collected 2013 | reverse complement strand
ATCAAGGTTTTTTAAAGAATTTTGACATAAAAAATAGGTAGTATTTGACACTACCTTGCGTAATTACGAAGGAGATTTATGGATTTAGAAGAATGGAAGAAAAAAAATAGAGCATCGAGACATTATGCCCATTTTGATGAAAAAATTTCTTTGGGGAGGGCTTGGAATTATATAAGTAATCCTGAAAACGTAAAAAAGCATGGCTTCTATCCTTTTATTCATTATGAAAAGAAATTTAATAAGTATAAAAAAGAGAATGATGCTGGATTTATTAAGGAAAAAACGCGAGATTTATGTTATTCGGCCCACATTGACCGATATATTTATTCTTATTATAGCTATCTGTTAAATCAAGAATATAATAAATATCTGCAACTACATGATATGAATATGTCAGTTGTTGCTTATAGGGATAATCTGAAAAAAATAATATACATTTTGCTAAAATAGCATTTGACTATATCAGAGAAAGCCAGGAGTGCTATGTTATTATAGGTGATTTTTCCCATTTTTTTGATTCATTAGACCACAAGTATTTAAAAGAGCAGATATGTACGGTTTTGGGTTCGGAACGACTGCCGGATGATTACTATGCGGTATTTAAAAATATAACGCAGTATTCCATCTGGGAATTAACGGACTTATTAAAATTGAACGGTTTGCAGGATACAGAACATGATATACATACTTTAAATAACAGACCTAAAGTGCTAGACAAAACAGAGTTTAAAAAATATAAACGAGAATATGTTAAAAAGCATCTGGAGGATTTTGGAATTCCACAGGGGTCAGCAATAAGCGCTGTATTGGCAAATGTTTATATGATAAAAGCTGATGAAGAAATTGTGAGGTATGTTTCTGGCTATAATGGATTATATATGCGCTACAGCGATGATTTTATAATTATATTACCCCACTTATCTGAATCAGAATTTAACGTTGCGTTAAGAATGATTGTTAAGATGATAAAAACAGTTCCAAGACTGCTGCTTCAAGAGGAAAAAACTCAGTTATTTAAATATAAGGAGGGAAAGCTGCAAAGCTGTAATGCCTTGTTTTTAAATAAAATAAAGAATGGAAAAAATGAAATTGATTATTTGGGATTTACCTTTAATGGAAAAGAGATTACAATTCGGGATAAAACAGTTTCAAAGTATTATTACAGATTGTACAAAAAAATAAAGACAATAGAGAATGCTAAAGGATATTCCCGATTAGGAAAAAGGATAAGTTGCAAAAATTTATATGAAAAGTACTCGGTTAAAGGAAGTCATTTGAAAGGAAAAGACGGTAAGGTTAAAGGAAACTTTATTACTTATGTTCAGAGGGCACAGAAAATTTTTGACAATGAAGAATCAATAGATAGAAAGACGAAAAGGCACATGTTAAAAATTCGCCGCAGATTAAATAAAGTTTTTAAAAAATAGAAATACTTGACGCTGTAATCCCAATGGAAACCCTTTTAATAAAATTTCGTTGATACCTCTAGTTTAGTTAGCGGTTTGAGTACAATAAAGATTAGGTTGACAGATTATGGAGAAAGCATATACAATAAATTTACCATTCTTTAACGAAGAATTATCTGACAGAACACATATTCAGGAGGCCACAGGATGATAGGTAAACATAACAATCACAATACCAGACCAAAGAGTGATCAGTCCACAGCCGGATACTCATTTTCCGACCAGCTCTATATAGATATTGTAAAAACTTACCTTGACACCGAGTCCGTGAAAGAGACGGCTGCAAGGTTAAATACATCTGCGGTCAAGGTGCGCAAGGTCCTGATCACAGAGGGGCTCTGGTCGAGTAAGACCAGCCTTGAGATACAGCGTTGTCTGAGTCAGGGGAAGACCACAGCGGAGATAGCGGAAATTCTGTCAACTACAGAGAAGGCGGTACAGCAGTATCTGCCATATACCAGAGGAATATATCATGGGGACCAGCAATCTGTATCAGCCCTGAACAGCGCGGATTACAGAAATAGGATACGGGTGCTGCAGGAAAAAATCTTGCAGAGGAGTATGGACGGAGCTATGGAAGACAAATGGAACACGTCGGCTGCGGACATTGAAGGTATTCAAAGAAAAGGAGAGAACAAACCCCTCATGCTTTCAAAAACGGGGAGGTATCCGGGGGCACTGCTTTTACCAGAGGGAGCAGATGTGTCAAAGCTGCATCACCATATCCGTCCGATACGCCTGCATATGGAATTGATGCGGGATGATTCCAGCCAGGCGGAAGAAGTGAAAACTACATATGTCTTGCAAACTTATGGACAGGTGACGTATGGCGACACCATCTCCAGGGATGTTATCGTACCCGATGATATGCCGCTGTGGGCGCTGCATTATACGATACAGAAATGTTTTGGATGGCAGAATTCTCATTTGCATCGGTTTGAACTGCCACAGGGACAGTTTGAACGGATTACGGATGGAAATCTGGGAAAATATATGGAATTGACAGGCGTCGTATTCCGTAGCCCGTGGATGGACGAAAACGAAGGATTCTGGAACGATGATTATGAGTCCGGCAGTTTTAAAACATGGATCCGCAGGAAATACTCCGGCCCGTATGTATCTCTGTGCCATGGAGAAGGCATATGGCAATGCAGACAGGATGCTAAAAAGAGGGAGAGCGGTGAAGTTTATGCGTTCAATGACATTCCCATACAAGCGGCATGGTACATATCGGAGGGCACCTGTACACAACTTCTGGAGCGGCTGACCGTCGGAGGAATTTTTGCGCTCCACGACAGAGGGATTGACGACAAGCTGGTTGCGAGCAGTTTTATCCCACAATGCTTTGAGGATGTGATGAACGAGGAACTCCAGCGCGAGATTGAAGAATGCCTGCGGTACGATTCTTACGCGATGCAGCCCAAAATCCGTCCTTTGACGGATACTTTATACTATAATTACGATTTCGGCGATAACTGGCATGTGAGGGTGACGGCCAGTCTGGGAGCGGCGGATTTGCTTGAAAATGGCAGAGTATCCCAGGAGGAACTGGAACAGGCAGTTTTGCTTCTGATGGAGAAGTATCGGCCTGTGTGCATTGCCCAGGACGGCTGTTTTGTTCTGGATGATGTAGGCGGCATGGATGGTTTTGTACAATTTTTAAAAGGAATCAATCAGCCAGACAAGGGAAAAGCTGCCGTTGAGGAATGGAGAACGGAAGATGCCGATGATGAGGACTATGGGCCTTATGAAGACAAAAAAGCCAGCATAGAGTGGGCGAAGAGCCTGGGGTGGAGCGGGAGAAAGATTACTAATAAAAATTTGCTGTAAAAGGCAGTATCCAGTCGGATACCGCCGCCAATATCATCCATCCGTTTCCTTGAAATTAGTCTAACGAAATGGTAATATGAAATAAAGATTCCAATCAGCTTTTCGGAGGTACATTATGCTGAACATCTATCTTGGCGAACTGGAACAGGCAATTTATTATCCGCCCGCATACTTCGATAACCAATATGAGGATGAATGGATTACAGAGCCATTATCTGTAGAAATGATAAAAGATGTAGACCGGTCTGAGGTCATCAGCCCCCATTTAATTGAAAGCCCTGTTCTGGGGCCGATTTCTGTAAAAGAGATTTCCGGCGGGGTCAAAACGCTGATCCTTTTGGCATTTGACCAATCAGGCAAAGTTTTTAACGCATCAGCCTGTGGGGATAATTGCGCGAAGTGGATCCTGCAAATAGGGAAAGAAAAAGACCTGACCATCAATCTCAGACACCTTATGGATTTTGGAGCGGGTGAATTTGAGATTAAAATCCTTAATACCGGCGATAACGTCCATAATATGGAAGAATTTGTAAGAATTGCCGGAGACTATGTGTAGGAGAAAAGGATGAAGGGCAAATATAAGATTGTAATAAAAAATAATCGGCTCCATTATGAATTTGAGATTAAGAGAAATATTACCATTATACAAGGTGACAGCGCCACAGGGAAAACCACATTAATTAATATGCTCAGACAGGCGGAAAATCTAGGGCCATCCAGTGGTATAGAAGTAACATGTAATGTCCCATGCAGAGTTCTGGAAGGGGCAAACTGGAAATTAATCCTGGAAAATTCTTCGCGTACCATCTTTTTTACAGATGAAGAAAATAAATTTATCAATACGGAGGAATTTGCTGCCGCAGTCAGGGATTCAGACAACTATCACGTCCTGATTACCAGAGAAAACTTGTATAATCTTCCATATAGTGTGGAGGAAATTTATGGTATTCATTGCTCCGGAAAGTATCATGACACGCGGAGAATGTATCAGCAAATGTATCAAATCTATTCGAACTATCAGCAGCTTCCTGTAATACCAGAGAAAATTATTACGGAGGATTCTAATTCCGGATACGAGTTTTTTAAAGCTGTTGGGCTGGAAAGAAATATTGTTTGTGAAAATGCCGGCGGGAAATCCAATATCTTCCATCTGTTGGAGCAAATTGGCAGAGAGAATGTGTGCGTAATAGCAGATGGGGCTGCCATTGGCCCGGAGATGGGCCGGCTGTTCAAGTATACTTGCCAAAGGGAAAATATTCATCTGTATTTTCCGGAATCTTTTGAATGGCTGATTATACAGTCCGGACTAATTCAGGGAAAAGACCTTCAAGACATATTGGAAAATCCGGCAGATTATATCGATGGCAGAGAATATTTCAGCTGGGAAAGATTTTTTACCAGTCTTTTAATCGAAAAAACAAAGGATTCTTATCTCCGATACAATAAATCTAAATTGAACGAGACATACCTTCATGAGAAGAATAAGGAGATGATTCTTAACAGCATTCAAGGCGTAAAATTCATCTGATTAAGGGGGCGGGAAATGACATTGCTTAGCTCGATGATGCTCACCATCCATTTCCCGCCAGCCTAGGAGCGTTTCTGCTCATCCATCTCCTTCAGGTCATCAATCGCTATTTCCACATCCAATGTATGAAATCCCAGCTAGCAGGCCGCTATCGTCTCGACATCGGCAGTCCGGCTATTCATGAATATCCGGATAAATTTGGGACAATCGTATCCGTTTTTCAAGGCCAATTCAAACAAACGTCCCTGAATATCACTGGATACCCGTCCACCTCAAGCCAAGGAATACTCCATCATCTCATACACAACCCTGCTCCCCTCCCCAATCTCCATGGGAAGCAGCGCTCTGGCAACACATTTCTCCCCCAGGGAGGGCTCGTCCTCCCGGACAAGATAAGCGTAATCGCCGTCAATCCGTTTCACCACATAGTAAACTTTCTCAAACATCTTTGCATATCTCCTTACATTTCGTTCCGTTTAGCGAACCTCACACAATCATCTGCTCCTGCTCCAGCCGAATCCGTTCCCGGCGCATGAGACTGATTACCTCATGAAACATTTCATACTCAGGACTATCCTCCATCCGTTCCAGGGTCTTCAGATAAGCCGCCGAGGTAATCTCCATGGCCTGACCCCGGTAAGCTTCCAGAGAAGCCCGGTCCATCCGGTAAGGCATAAGCTCCGGCACAATCTGACTTTTCAGCCGCGCGAACATGCGAAATCCGCCAACATCGATATCACCCCAGTGAAGATACTCTGCAGCCTGCCGCCTGCACCCCTCATGCACCATCTGGAACCACCGTCCCTTCATAGGGCTGTAGCAGCCGCCGTGATAAATCACCAGCTCGTCCCTGGAATGGTTTTGGGAAATATACCACACATAATTGGCCTTATTCTCAATAAAAAGCACTTTGCGGATTCCCTCCGCTTCCACAGAAACGGCGTGCTTGACCGTCTCCGAGTTGATGTAAGCGCCGCGGACTTGGGGACCGTAATCAATCACATTTCCGTCATCCAGCGCTACCCTCAGCCTCCCGGTAAATTCCAAAATCTCCGGCCAGCGAACAACGCCCTTTTCCAACAGCAGCTCGTCGTCCTCCGGCATAGAATCTGAAATACCTTCCTCCTGTTCCCGCCTTTTAAGCGCCCGCAGGATAACCAGGACTTTAGATTTCACATGCCTCTCAAAATATTTGCTGTCCCCATAGAGCGAGGAGCTCATCAGCCGCTCCAGCTGCTCGCCCTGGTTCTGCTCCATGAAAATGAGGCACTTCAGGATATTCTCATTGAGCTCCGGCTCATGGGCGAAATACTGGCGGATTTGCCCTTTTGCCCGAAGCTCCTCCTCATAATCCGCGAGAAAGCGGGCCAGGGAATTTTCCGGAGGCAGCTGTCTGCGGTACTGACCGATTAATTCTGAAAGCGCCTCCGCTTCCTCTCTGGCCGGCCGGCGGCCCAGGCGCTTGTAGCAGGCCCGGACTGCCGCCTCGTCGGGAACCAGCCAGATTTTATCAACCAGGTTGCCCTGCTCAAACCGTTCCCAGGAGTAATCGATCAGCCCGGACTCCTTTAAGTCCTTCAAAACGGCAAAAAACAGCCGCTTTTCCTCCGGATTCTCCATCCGCCGCTGAATCCAGTCCTCCTGGGCGGCGGTCAGGGCGATTTTCCTGGTAAAGACCCCCGTTAAAAATGCCTTGCTCTTCTCATATTTATCAATCAAACGGTGCAATAATTCCTGCTCGTAATTCATGGCTCCACCAATTCTTCCATCTGCTTGGGGTCAAAATACCGGGTAAAGGAATGTCGGCTGTCCTTGTAAACCGCGATATTCCGGTCCACCAGGGGCGCGATATCCGGAATCTTGTCCGGGGGAGCGGAGAAAATGGCCTGGAGGCCGAAGCGCCGCAGCAGATGGATGCTCTCCTGGATGCGCTCCCCGTCCATCTTGCTGAATGCCTCGTCCAGGATAATGACCCGGATGGTATTGTTCTGGCTGCGGTTTCGGATGCGGCAGACCTGGGAGAAGGAGGCCAGCAGGGCGATGTAGAAGGGAATCTGGGTCTCGCCGCCGGATTTTTTCAGCAGGGTCCGGGACAGGCGCTGCTCATTTCCCTGTTCGTCCGTGACGATCAGGTCAAAGACCAGGTAGGTCTTGTAGTCCGTAAACTTGCGGATGCTCTTCTCATACTCCGCCCGCCGCTCGGCCGTTACATTTGTCTCATTGAAAATCAGAAGCTGGAACAGCTCGTCGATTTCCTTCTGATATTTCTGGTTGAAGCTCTGGGAGGCGATGTTCCAGCCGCCGGTGTCCATCAGCAGCGGGTCCATGATCATATCGTAATAATTCCGGTATTCCGGTCTGGGAGACTTTACAAAGCGGTAGCGGTCTGTGCCGAAGACGCTCTTTTTCAGAGAATCATTCAACTCCTCCAGCTGCTGGGTCACGGACTCGATGTTGGACTTGATTTTGGCAATAAAATCATCCCGGAACTGGTCGTAGGCCTTCTGTTTGGAATCCCTGATTTTTTCCAGATACTCTGGCAGTCGGATTTGGTCCAGTTCCTCCAGCTCCTTGTCGAAATACTGGTTGCTCTCCAGCTCGATGTCGTAGGGCATCTTATACTGGCTGTTGTACTCGGAGCGCTTCCGGGTGCGCTGGCTGCGCAGCTTGTCCCGGGAAATCTCGGTCTGGCGCATAGCGGCGAAGAAGCGTTCTCTTAAAGTATGGGAAAATTCTCCCTGCTGGCTCTGAATCTCCACAAACCGGGGCTCCCCCGTCTCCTGAATCCAGGCCTGATCAAATTCCTGTCCAATCTGATTCCGGACCTTCGTAATCTGCCCGATGATTTCCGGCAAATCCTTAGACTTCAGTCCCTCCAGCTGGGTCTGACAGCGGGTATTTTCCTTATCCAGCTTATGCCAGCTCTGCTCTTTTTTCTCATAAGTCCCCTTTAATTCCTCAATCTGCCGACGCATCCGCTCCAGATAGAGGAAGTCCAGACTGTCGTACTCCTGCTGCACCTGGATCCTGGTTTTCGACAGCTCCTCCAGTTCCTGCCGACGTCCCACCGCCTCCTGGTGCCGGGCGGCTTCGTAATCACTCAAAATGCCGGTGCCCGCAGCATAGGCGACGACCCGGTGGCTGTTCAGGACCTCCTCGTAAAGCCGGTTCTGAGTTTCCAGTTCCGCCTGTTTCTGCTCCAGCAGAAGCTCCATGGAGCGGCGCCCGATAAAAGGTGAGGCGTAGCGGGCCGGATTCAGCTTCCGGCTGACGAATCCCTTGTAGAGCATGCAGGAGTCGGTAATGGCGGTCTTGTGGCGGTTCAGCTCCTGGACGTTTTCGCACTTGATGACGCCTCCCAGCAGATAGTCGGCGTAAAGCCTGGCGTCCGGATGATCCGTCTCAATCTCCTCTGCCAGGGAGCCCTCCATGGGCTTTTTGGAAAAATTTCTGCGGAGCTTTCCCAGATCCACCAGACCTGCATCCCAGATTTTCTGTTCCTTTTTCTGCCGGTCGTAGATGGCCAGGGCGTCCCCGTAATATTCCTCCGGCACCAGCAGATAAAATTTCTGCTGGTCCAGATACCCCTCGATAGCGTTTCGCCAGCGGGGATTCCGGATTTCCAGCAAATCCGCCAGAACGGAGACATCCACCGCCTTTTTGTGGAGACGGAATAATTCCTCCTCCAGCAGCCGTTTTAAGGTCTGAACCTGTGGCGGAAATGGCTTGATTCCTTTTCTCAGATTCCCGATGGTGGCTTCCAGTTCCTGGCGGCTTTCCTTTAACTGCTCTCCCCGTTTTTTCAGCTCCGCCCGGTATTCCTCCAGCTCCCGGCGAAGATGTTCCATCTGCCCGGCGGCTTCCCCGAAGGGGAAATCCCAAAGCTGGTCTTCCGTAAGGCCCGCCATCTGCTCCATCAGAGGGCCGTAGTCTCCGGCGGGCTCAAAGCCGGCCTCCCGTACCTTCTCCAGCTGAACCGTCCACTGTTTCCCGTAAGAATTCATCTGCCCCAGAGCCTCCTGGATGGCGGCCCGGATTCCCCGGATTTGGGAATCCAGTTCCTGAATCCGGCGTTTCAGGTCCTTTTCCCTGCGCACAATGTCCGAACCCTGGAACTCGTCCTCCAGCTGTTCCAGTTCCCGTTTCAGCTGCCGGTTTTCCTCCTTCAGGGCGGACATCTCCTCCAGATTGCTTTGAATCAGCTGTTCCTTTTCCTGAATCTGCGCCCTGCAGGCTCGCTCCTGCTCCAGATGCTCCTCCAGATGGGCACGGATGACGATGAATTTCTGCTGCCGGTATTTCTCCTTTTCCCGCTCATAGCTCTGGCTGATGGATCGGATTTCCTTCAGGCACCCAATCCGCTCCTGAATCTGCTTGGCGTCCTCCTCCAGACTCTTGTACTGGCGGATGTCGCTCTGCATCTGCTCCACATCGATGTTATTTTTCACATCGCAGATGGACTCGGTGATGAATTTTTCAATATCCGCAATGGGAGAAAATGGCACCGCCTTGCGGAGCAATGTCCGGTATTTGCTCTTAATCTGCCCGAATTTTCCCAGAGTGACCTCCTGGTAGCGCTTATTGGTCTCATAAAACTCGTAAAGCCCCTTTTTCCGCCCCAAAGTCCGGGAAAGAAAGGTTTTCAGCCCTGAAATATCGTAGGGCGTTCGGGTCTGCGGGTCCACAAAGAGGGATTCCGGAAAGCCCTGGCTGTGAAGGATGAACCATTTGGAGTCAAAGCTCTGGTCTTTGTAGCAGTCGCAGACAATCCCCGTGGTAAAAAGGCTCTTTTTCTCCGTATCCTCAAATTCCAGCGCTACATAGCTGGTAAAGCGCCCGTTCCGCATATACCGGAATCCGGCGTCCCCGTCGTCGCCCATTTCGCCAAAAAGATAGCTTTTCAGCGTCCGGGCGGATTTCTGGTTGGCAGCCTTGTTGAAAAAGCTACCGGTGGTATCTCCCAGGAGCACCAGCTGCAGGGCGTCAATGATGGTGGACTTTCCCGCTGCCGTTTTCCCGGTGAGAAAATTAATCATGTCAAAGGAAATCAGTTCCTTCTCATAATTATGCCAGTGAATCAGCAGCATCCTCTTCAGTTTCTTCATGCTCGGCCGTCTCCTCCTCATCAATCAGCTGGTACATATTGCTGATGCGTTCATTGGTCACGATAAATAAAATGGTTGGCAGAATCAAAAGCCTGGTGTCCGCATTTTCCCAGGGGCCGTCCACCTTTTCCACAATCCGGAACCGGTTGAGGGTCCGCAGGGAATCCCGCAGGGTAAGGTTGGCAGGCTTGCGCTTGATGACTCCCAGGGAGAGCATCTTGTGGACCAGATCCCCGGTGGTGGTGAAAATGTCCCTGGACAGGGAAAGTTTTTCCCGCTCCTCCTCGTAAATCAGGCGCAGCACATAGAGCATGAGGGTAGTGGCCTTGTCCAGCTTGACCCGGTTAAATTCATAGCTGCTGGAGAGAAAAATCACCCCGTAATTGGAATCCCGCTCCAGGTGGAAACCGGCGTATTCCAGATAGTCCTGAAACAATTCGAAATTGCGCTCCACAAACAGATAGTCCGGGTTGGTCCGGTTCATATTGTCCTCAAAGGCGTAGGTTCCCTGAAGAAGATAGGTATGAGCCAGGAGCCAGTTGACGATTCGGCGGAAGGCCTCCTGCTCCGTCAGATTCAGTTTTTCAAATGCTTCTTCAAACATGGGCTGTCATTGTCCTTTCTCTTTCAGATGGTGTTTTGGGCCGGGATGGCTTCCGTACAAAATGCACCTTTGGCAGGCTGTACCCCTGCCGGTCCGTATTGCCCTCTGAAAATTCAGCCTGAAAACCGGCGCTTTTCTCTCTGCCCCGGAGGGTCCCCAGCAGGAATAAAATGAAATCCTCCGTACCCTGAATCTCAACATCCTCTGTGGTAAATTCTTCTCTTCCCTGAAAGCAGCCCTCGATATAGGCGTCAATCTTCTGATTGCTGTACTGCTTTCGTACGTCCTGAAGAAAGCTCTCCACCAGGGCCGGATTTTCCTCCGGTTCCTCCAGGGCCAAAGGCCTGCCCTCGGTTTTTACCGTCCGTTTCACCCGGTCATAAAGGGACTGCATGTCCAGATAGCCGTGGCGGTAAACCTGGACTGCTCGGGTCATGGCGGAGAACACCTCATTTTCCTCCGCATGCTTCAGCAGGGCAATCAGCTTGCCCTTGGCGCTGCGGTCCGCGTTCATCTGGTAGCGAATCCGGTCGATGGAGGCGTTGGTGTACTCCACATGCTTCCGGTCAATGTCCCCAATCATTCCCTCAATGCTCTCGTAGGTATCCGCGATGGAGGTAATCATAGCCATGGTTTCCTGTCGGCCTGTCTCCTCGTCGGGAAATACCTTCCGCCGGATGCCCTGTTCCACGATGGATGAGAGAATCTCCTCGTTCATGACCCACTCATTCAGCATGGACAGAATGGCGTATTTGAAGCGGGGCACCGAGTCGATGGTTTTCAGGGGATAGTAGATGGTGTCCACAATCTGCTCCTTGTAGCGGTCGAAGTGCTCCTCCAAAAGGGTATTCACATCGGACAGGTCGCTGATGCGCTGGTAATAGCGCTTAATGTTGTTGAACAGAAGCTTCAGCTCATCCACCAGGCGCACCGTGTTCTGGTAGGCGGCCTGGAGGGCCTGGTAGAGGTAGTCGGGATTTTCGCCGGAATTTTTCAGAGCGGCGTAGGTAGCGTAGACGTAGCTGTTGTACTCCCGGACCCGGTCCGTGGACAGGTCGTAGAGCAGATTGATGACCTCGATGGCATAGTCGGGAATGGTGACATTTTCCTCAAAGGAGCCCCGCTCGTACTCGAACTCCAGCCAGCCTGTATCCCGCAGCTTTCGAATCAGCAGATGAGCCTTCCCCGACAGGCCCTCGTCCCGCTCGGCCCCCATTTCCTCCGCCTCCTCTGAGAAATCCGCCTGGAGGATGCTGGATTCCAAGGAGCCCACCAGCATAGCTGTCAATTCCTCCCGCCGGATGACCAGCTCCGTCTTAAATGCCTGCCGCAGCACAAAAAGAGCCTCCACGTAGAGTTCTTTTTTCGTGGAGGTGAGAATGGTAAAAAAGCGGTGGGGGATGCGGGTGAAAAGGGGCATAGGTGTGGGTCCTTTCTGGGGGAGGAATAGACTTACTTTCTATTGTAGTATGCCACAACCGCAGGGAAGAAGCAAGGGGGGACGGATAAAAACTGCCCCGCCGGAACAGAATACAATGATTTTGGTTATCAGAAGAAAATACAAAAATGTATTTTATTCTGATATGGGTTATGATAAAAAAGATATATTGTATCTAAAACCCAATAAAAAGGCAGGATATCTATGAGTTCCACAAAAAAAGCGCTTTTGGTAACTACAGTAAGCGGATTTGTTCCCCAGTTTGAAATGAATAATGTGCGTATTCTTCAATCCATGGGATTTGAAGTGCATTACGCGGCGAATTACCACACGCCCTCTTATGGCACGGATAACCATCGACTGGATCATACGGGAATCGTACGCCATCAAATTGATTTTGTCAGGAGCCCGTTCAAACCGGAAAATATCCAAGTATACAGGCAACTGAAAACTCTAATGAAAGAACAGCATTTCCAGCTGGTTCACTGCCATACCCCCATGGGAGGAGTGATGGCACGGCTGGCAGCCCATGCCACGAAAACGGAGCCTGTGGTATATACTGCACATGGATTCCATTTTTTTAAAGGCGCTCCGGTCATTAACTGGCTGCTGTATTACCCCATGGAGCGCTTCCTTTCACGGTTTACTACTCAGCAGATTTGCATTAATCAGGAGGACTATGAACGGGCGGAAAAGAAATTCCACGCCAAATATGTGGATTATATTCCGGGAGTGGGAATTGACCTGAGCCGTTTTTACCCAAAAACGGCTGCAGAGATTGCCGAGAAGAAACGGGAACTTGGGCTGTGTGAAAAGAAAATGATTCTTTTATCCTCCGGAGAATTGATTCATCGGAAAAACCATGAAACGATTATACGGGCAGTGGCCCTCCTGAAAGAAAATTTTCCGGATTTTCAATATCTAATCTGCGGCCATGGCGTACTGGAAGACCAGCTTCGCGGACTGGCAAAGGAACTGAAGGTGGAGGAAAAGGTGCGTTTTCTGGGATACCGGGAAGATATGCGGGACATCTACGGCATCGCTGATATTTTTCTCTTTCCGTCTTACCAGGAAGGCCTGCCCATGGCTCTTTTGGAGGCCATGGCCAGCGGCCTTCCGGTAATTTGCTCGGATATCCGTGGAAGCAGGGACCTTATGGAACCGGAACGAGAAGCGGAGCAGATTTTTTGCAAGGGCGGAATTATGATTAAAAATGCGGATGATGTAGAGGCCTACGCCCAGGCAGTCCGGCAGCTGGCAGTCAAGCCCAAAGAACTTGTTCGCATGGGACAGGCTAATGCAAGCCGTGCCGCCCAGTTTGCAAGCGAGAGGGTTCAGGAAACCATGAAGATGATTTACGAGAGACTGGCGTGAGGTTAGGGGAGGGTCCCCTAACCCTCATACATCCCCGCTAAAATATCCACCACCTTCTCCATCCCCAGGATACTCACATTCATCAGCAATTGGTGCTCTTCAATACTTCCCCATTCTCCCTTCGCATAGGTTTCATAATACTGCCTGCGCCGCTGGTCCGTGCTGCGCACGGCGCTGGCGGCGTCCTTCTCCGGGATTTCATACCGCTTCATAATGCGGGCGATGCGGTCTTTTTTGGAGGCGCAGAGGAATACGTCGATGAGCCCCGGATGGTCCCGCAGGATATGGTTGCCGCACCGGCCCACGATGATGCAGGGACCCTGGGCGGCCAGCTTTTTAATCAGGGCGGTCTGGACCAGGTAGGTATTGTCCGTTAAAGGCAGGCCGTACCGGGCCGCGGCCTTGGGGTCTTCGGGTACATGGTAGGTGCGCAGAAATGAATGCAGAGCGCTCTCGTCCACCTTCTCTACGCTGATCGGGGAGAGCTCCAGCTCTCTGGCGGCCATCTCTACCAGGGAACGGTCGTAAAGGGGAATCCTGAGCCGCTTAGAAAGCCGTTCGCCAACCTCATGTCCGCCGCTTCCAAACTGCCGGGCAATGGTAATGATTTTGTAACTCATAGGCACACTCCTTTCTGTTCTGAACTGTTAAGAAAATTATACACTATAATCAGAAAAAATGGTAGCTATGCCTCTATTTTTGCGCCATTTTCCTGCAGTTCTTCTGTGACAGCGGCTTCACAGGAGCTGCTGTCGGCCTCGTCCACAGGCTGCCAGCCGCCATTGGCCGCAGATGGTCTGGTGCCGGAGGCCTGCTGCTGTCTCAGCATGTCCCATATGGTATCATGCATCCAATTGACGGTATCGCTTAAAACCTTATTTTCCGCATCCAAATCCATAATAACAGTACAGAGCTCCGCAATGGTTTCCCTGCTGTTGAAACGCTTTTGGGAAGCGGAGACCCGTTGGAGGATCGAAGGGTTGCGTTTCAACATTTCTTTGGACAGATAATTGTCCCGTTCTTCGCAGGTCATTTTCATAAATTCCGTATAGTACATTCTCAGCATGCACATGGGTACGCTGCCGCCGCATTTCGGGCACAGCGGATGCCTGGAGGTCTGATAGTAGGCATAATGTCCGCACTTAGGGCAGTAAAACACGGCAAGTTCTCGCATTGAAAAATCCTCTCTTTCCATTACTTTTCCGTTAGAGGGAGAAAATTCCCCCCCACACGATAATGTATAACGAAGAACTTTGCAAAATATACCGATTTTCTTGAAAAATATGTAAATTTCGTCACAATGCACAAGGCTGACCGCAAAAAACAGCAGGGTTTTCCGGACCCTGCTGTCGAATGCCTCTTTTTTTCGGGAGGTTTAGTTCTGAATCTGGCCCTGAGTGTTTACAACCCAGATATTGCCGTCCTCGTCCTCAAAATCTTTGTATCCATTGCCTAAATCCTCGCGAACAGAGGATTTGGAGCCGGAGCTGGCCTTCTGAACGGTTCCGTTGACATTTACCAGGTAGGAAACTCCGTCCAGCTCTACCGGAGAGTAGCGCAGATCACGGTCTGCCTCCTGACGCAGGCCCTGGATATACAGTACGCCATCCTTGATTCCATGGTAGCCGCGGCCCTTGCCCGCACCGTCGGTTTCAAAGTACCAGTTCTGACGCTCTCCGGTATCCTCCTCCTCAATTACCTGTTTGCCGGTTCTCATGATTCCG
>OLVT01002010.1_pt1 | contig 15113 bp, 8 predicted proteins | sample 1673241 | NCBI WGS metagenome assembly OLVT01 (sample SAMEA3178936, study PRJEB25190) | human gut metagenome | biome: human gut; feature: human-associated habitat; material: faeces | place: Austria | collected 2013 | reverse complement strand
TTGAAGAGTTTAAACGAATGGGAAAGACGATCCTGTTTGTCAGCCATGACCTGGGAAGTGTGGCAAAATACTGCGATCGTGTCATTCTGCTCAATCAGGGTGTAAAAGCAGCGGAAGGAAATCCCAAGGAAATCATTGATATTTATAAACAGATTCTGGTGGGTAAAAACGGAGAAGTTCCGGAACAGGAAGCGGAAGAGGAAAAGAAAGAGATTCCTGATATTTTGAAACAGGATTTCGAAGGTTCCTGGAAGAGTCATATCAAACTGAATCCGGATCTTCTGGATTACGGTGAAAAATACGCAGAGATTGTAGATTTTTGTCTGAGAGACGAATCAGGAGATATTACAACCAGTATTGTAAAAAACACGTATTTTCAGATTTGTATGAAGGTGCGGTTCAACAGAACGATTCAGGATCCGATTTTTGCATTTACGATCAAAGACCTTCAGGGAACAGAAGTGACAGGAACCAATACCATGTATGAAAATATTTCCTGTGGACCGGTAAGCGAAGGAGAAGAAAAAACGGTGGTATTCACTCAGAAAATGAACCTGCAGGGCCGCATTTATCTGCTTTCCCTTGGGTGTGTCGGCTTCAGCGACAATCGATTTACGGTTTATCACAGGCTCTATGACTGCTGTGACATTAATGTGATTTCGGACAAAAATACGGTTGGTTTTTACGATATGGATTCCAAAGTACAGATTCAGTAAGGAGACAGAAATGGTACTTAATAAAAAAGAAATCAAACGGTATGGTGTTTATATCTTCTATGATAAGAATGGGATTGCCGATGAATATAATGATGTATTTCTGAGGGGACTCAAAGAAGAAGTTTCGCATCTTCTGCTGATCTGTAACGGACAGATACGGAAAGAGGACAGGCAGCGTCTGGAGCAGATTGCTGACGAGGTTATGGTTCGGGAGAATATCGGTTATGATGTGACTGCTTACCGGGAAGGGATTCTGAAGCCGGGCTTTGAGAAACTTTCACAGTATGATGAGGTTGTGATCTGCAATGATACAATGTATGGTCCGCTATATCCGTTTTCTGAGATGTTCGAAACCATGGCAGCACGGGATTTGGATTTCTGGGGGATTACCAATTTCCATGAGGTGCCCTTTGACCCGTTTGGAACGATCGTATACGGGTATATTCCAACACATATTCAGTCGTTCTTTATGGTATTTCGTCAGAGTCTTGTGAAGAGCAGAGAGTTTCAGGAATACTGGACCAATTTTCCGACGGTTCACAATTACGAAGAAGCGATCGGATATCATGAAGCAATTTTTACTAAGAAATTTTCTGATCTTGGTTATCGATGGGAGGTATATGCTGACAGTACCGATCTGGAAGGCTATACTTATGATCCGCTCAGGGATTTTCCAAGATATCTGGTGGAGGAAAAGCGGTGTCCGGTGATCAAAAAGCGTTCTTTTTATCATGAATATGGAGAAGCGATGGAGCGCAGCGGCGGGGAAGCCACAAGAGAAGTTTTGGATTATGTGGAGAAGCACCTGTCTTATGACACGGGATTGATCTGGAAAAATCTTCTGAGAACACAGAATCAGGCGGATTTGAAAAAAAGGATGCACTGGAATTTTGTTCTTTCATCCAGACGGAAAAAACCGTCTGGGAACAGAAAAAAACTCAGGCTGGCGCTGATCCTTCATATTTATTATGACGATCTGGCAGCCTATTGCCGCAGGTATGCGGAACAGATGCCGGAAGGCACGGATGTGTACATTACCGTTCCGGATGAGAAGAAGCTGAAAGCAGTTCAGGAAGCTTTCGACGGATTTCCGTATCACACAGAATACCGTGTGACAGGAAATCTTGGCCGGGATGTAGCGCCTTTTATCGTGGGATGCAAGGATGTAGTAGATCAGTACGACCTGATCTGTAAGGTACACGATAAGAGGGTTTACCAGGTGAAACCGATGTCGCTGGGACAGTCCTGGTCTTATAAATGTTTCGAGAATCTGCTGAAAAACAAAATTTTTGTAGAAAATGTTATTACTGCTTTTGAGGAAAATTCTTATCTGGGAATGCTGACACCGCCGATTCCGAACCATGGACCTTACTACCCGACTACGGGAAAAGGAGAATGGGGAGAAAACTTTGATACCACTCTGGAACTGGCGAAGACGCTGAATCTGCATGTGGATATCGACCGGAAGAAGGAACCGGTTGCTCCTCTGGGGTCTATGTTCTGGGTAAGACCGAAAGCGCTGAAATGTCTGTTTGATCACGATTGGCAGTATGACGAGATGCCGAAAGAGCCAATCGCCGATGACAATACCGTGCTTCATGCGATTGAGCGGATCTATCCGTTTTGTGTTCAGGAGGAAGGCTATTATCCGGCATGGGTGATGGCGGATTCCTACGCTGAGATTGAGGTAGATAATTTCCGCTATATCAACCGGGAACTGGAGCGGGCGGAAATGTCTAAAACCGGAGTCCGAAACTTCCGGGAACTTCTGCAGGCAGTCAAAGATCTGCAATCCTGAAAGGAGAAAAAGTATGATATTGGAAAAAGAGCATGTCAGACGATGTGCGATCTTTCTGTTTTTTGATGCGGAAGGCGTTGTCGATGACTATGTAATAAAAATCTTGGAAGGTCTGCGGCCGCGTGTGGAACATATCCTGACAATCTGCAACGGATATGTGAATGCTGAAGGCAGGAAGAAGCTGAAAGGTGCTTCCGATGATTTTTACTGTAGAGCCAACCTGGGATTGGATGTCGGAGGATACCGGGAAGGTTTGTTCTACATGGGGTTTAAAAAGCTGGCAGAGTATGATGAGCTGATCATGCTGAACTATACATTTTTCGGTCCGGTTTATCCTTTCGAGGAAATGTTTGACGCGATGAAAGGAAGAGATGTGGATTTCTGGGGAATCACCAAACACCACATGGTAGATCCGGATCCTTTCGGTATGATTCCTTATGGATATCTGCCGGAACATATCCAGTCTTTCTTTCTGGTGCTGCGGCCGAGCCTGTTTTTGAGTTATCAGTACAAAGATTTTATTTTCAATATGCAGAATCCAAGGACATATACGGATTCCATTGTCGGCTACGAGACGATTTTTACAAAACATTTTGCGGACGAAGGATTTATGTGGGATGTTTACATTGATACGGATGAATATGAGGGGTATGCGTACTGCCCGAATCTTTTCTATATTACAGAACTGTTGGAAGAGAAGCGGTGTCCGATCATCAAGAGACGTTCTTTCTTTACTGATTATTCTGATTTTATGCTGAATACCTGTGGAGAGCCTTCTGTAAAGCTGTTGGAATTTATTCGAAAGTATCTGGATTATGACGAAAATCTGATCTGGGATAACATCCTGCGTCTTGAAAATCACAGTGAGGTGCACAGGGTGATGCATTTTAACTATGTGCTTCCGGTTTGGGACGCGGATTATGAACCGGAAAGAGGAAGGTCTGTGATATGTATTCTGGCAGAATCCACAAAGAGAATCCGCTGGTACCATGAGTATTTGAAACAGATTCCGGCCTGGGCGGACTGCTGTGTGATAGGCGAAACATCGGTTTGTCAGGAAACAGTCCGGTACCTGGGAGCTTCTGCGTTGGATCGCTTGAAAGTCGTGGAGATGGAACATTTTGACTACCGCAGAGCGTTGGTATTGGCGGCAGAATGTTCGCAGGGCTATCGATATACAGGTGTTCTGTTGTTGGAAGATGTGGAAAAACAGATGCCTTACAGCAATGAAGTCTCTCATCAGTATGCGGACTGGGAAAATATGCTTGGAACAGAAGCGTATCTGTCTAATCTGATGGAAGTATTTGAAGAAAATCCAAGACTGGGTCTGATCGTGCCGCCGATTCCGGATTACGGTACTTTGTTTGCGAAAATGGAAGACGGATGGATGGGACGTTATGAACAGGTTTGCGCTCTTCTGGACAGATGGAAGATAAAAGCGAACCACAGAAGGTCCAGCGAGCCTCTGGTACCGGTCGGAGGATGCTTCTGGATCCGCTCAGAATATTTTCAAAAGATCGGAAGATGGCAGCAGGAGACGGGAGAGGAATTTGATGCCGAGACAGTGCTGCTGGCACTTCCGTTTGCGGTGCAGAGCTTAGGGGCTTATACGGGAATTGCTTACAGTGATCGATATCTGCCGATTATGATCACCAACCAGGATTATAAAATGAGAGAGAATAATCAGGTAGTTTTTGAAAAGTATGGTCCGAATTATCTCAATGTGTGTACGAAAAATATCAGAGACGGAGTATTCCGGGAGGGAGGAAGTCAATGACAGAGAAAATCGGTGGGGTGACCCTGAATTACGATTATTACAGCGGACAGGATCTCTACAGTGATGGGGATGCGGTGGAAGAAAAAATCCTTTCCATTGTAAAAAAAGAATCCGGTTACGAATTTGTAAACGATTCCTATGGTGAATGGGCAGTGATGTATCATCTGAGCCGTCAGAGAGAGAATATCGTGGAACCGATGGAGATAGAAAAGACGGATGAAGTGCTGGAAATTGGAGCCGGAATGGGAGCTGTTACAGGGGCGATTGCCAGAAAGTGCAGAAAAGTAGACTGTATCGAGCTGTCCAAGCGCCGTTCGATGGTCAATGCTTATCGGCACAGAGAGTTTACCAATATTGAAATACTCGTGGGGAATTTTCAGGATATCCGTCTGGAAAAGAAATATGACGTGATCACGTTGATCGGTGTACTGGAATACGTTTCTCATTATATTGATTCCGAGCATCCGTACGAAGACTTTATCCGGAAGGTGGCGTCCTGCCTGAAACCGGGAGGAAAACTGTACGTTGCCATTGAGAACAAATTGGGGCTGAAATATTTTGCCGGATACCATGAAGATCATCTGGGCCGCCCGTTTGTCGGACTGGAAGGATACCGGAAATCTGACAAAGTCAAAACGTTCAGTCGTTCTCAGCTGAACCGGCTGCTTTTGGATAACGGTTTCGCATCCACATATTTTTATTATCCATTTCCGGACTATAAACTTCCGACAGTGATTTACAGTGATGATATCATAGAAAACGCAGACCTTGATTTCCCGGAACAGAGCAATTACGATATGCCTGTGCTTCAGAATTTCAATATGAACAAAGTGTTTGAGAGTCTGAAAGGCGCTTCTGAGCGCCGGATGCTGGCCAATTCGTTCCTGGTTGAAGCTGTGAAGAGGTAAGGTAGAATGAGAAAAGATTTAATCAAATTCAGTGATGAGCGGAACAGAAGAAACAGTATCCGCACGATCATCCTGCGGGATGAGACTACCGGTGAGAAGCATGTGGTGAAAGAAGCGATCTATCCGGAAGGAAAAGCACATCTGATGGATATGCTGGAATACAAAAAAGCTTTGGATTCCATGTTTCCGGAGATACGGACCTGTCCGGTGGAGGAAAAGGACGGAGCGCTCTGGTTTGAGTTTATCAAGGGGGATTCTCTGGAAGACCGTTATCGTGCGTGTGCTAAAGAACAGGATAAAGTAGGATTTATGCGGCTGTTGGACTATCAGGCGTCTCTGATTGAAGGGAAAGAAGAGAATCGCTGTACGTTCCACAGCACTCCGGAGTTTGAGAAAATTTTTGGCGTATGCGACGAGTTCGAGGGAAGTGAAGGCCTGAAAGTATCCAACTTCGATGCAATTCCAGGAAATATTATTTTCAAGGACGAAGAACCCTGCTTTATCGATTATGAATGGGTTTTTCTGTTCCCGATGCCGAAAGAACTGGTATTGTTCCATTGTATCCGTGATCTGTATTTTCATCTTCCATCTCTGGAAAAGTTTTATCCGTTGGATGAAGCGATGAAATATCTGCGGCTCAACTTCCCAATGGAGATGCTGGATGAGGCGTATGGAAAATTTCATCACTATGTGATCTGTGAAAACGACGGTGCAAGCTTTGCCGGTGCAAAGGCTGGAGCTTTGAAAGAACGCAGGGATGTTCAGTATTATATGAACGATGCGCTTTATGCCCGGAAAGAATGGGAAAAATGTGCAAAGAACTGGCAGGATGCTGTTCGCACCAACGAAGAGATGGAAACCTACTGGCAGCAGGCATCACAGGCGAATTATCAGTTAAATGCCAGACTGGTAAAAGCTGAGGATACATTAAAGAAAAAGGAGCAGGAATTTTCTACTGAGACACGCAAACTGACAGAAGAACGTGACATATGGAAACAAGCTTATGAGACGGTGGTCAATTCGAAAACCTGGAAAGCAGCACAGAAACTGAAAAGGACGTTAGGTAAGAAAGTATGAAAAAAGAACGTCTGATTTATCTGGATGTTATCAAGGCAATTGCGCTGATTTTTGTGTTTTCCTGTCATTTTACCAGAAGTCTGGAAGCAAATGGCGTGGGGTTTGTATGTAAGGTTTTGCCGGATCAGATTTTTGATCTTTACATTGGTTCCTTTGGAGTCACTCTGTTTTTTATAGCATCAGGTGCTTCTCTGATGTATGTGTACGGTGAAAAACTGGAATGGAAAACGTACCTCAAAAAGCGTTTTACAGGTATTTATCCGATGTTCTGGATTGCTTTTTTTGCCGCTACACTGATTTCTTTTTTTCGTGATGGAGGGATACGGGAAGGAGTTCCCGGATGGAAGATCATTTACAGTATTCTTGGAGTTGATGGAAATACTCTCTGGTGGGGGCCCAATTTCTATCGTCTTGGAGAATGGTTTCTGAGTGTCATTATTGCCCTGTACCTGTTGTTTCCTTTGCTTCGGATTGCAGTCAAAAAGTTTCCGGCGGTGACAATGACAGCTTCTTTGGCAGTATCCGGCCTGTGCATTCTGTTTTTTGATACAAAAATGCCAGTGGACTGCTTTGTTTTTGCCCGTGTTGCGGAATTTGTCTTCGGAATGCTCATGATCTGGTATTGTCCAAAGGTGAAATTCTGGCAATTTTGCGCCGGAGCTGCGCTCGTAATTGCTGCAGCTGTATTTAACCCCGGAAGGTACAACGCTTTGATCCAGACAATATTGATCGGAATCGGTGCTTACTGGGGACTTGGATATGTATTTCAGAAAATCCCGCTGGGACGGGTATTGACGAAAATTGTCGAATTTCTGGCGGCCTGCAGCTATGCGTTCTTTTTGACACACCATTATCTTCTGGAATGGATGACCGAAAGATTTTCAGGAATCACACTGGATCGGGCAGAAGTCTATCTTTTGTATGCGGGATGTTTTGTGATCACAATTTTTGTGTCAATGGGACTGGTGAAACTCAATCGTCTGATCCTCAGTGTTTTTCAGGAAAGAAAGGAGAATGGTTGCTGCAAACAATAAAATCTTGCAGCAATAAGACAAATTTATGCAGCAGGAAATATATGAAGTAGTCCGGGAACGTTTTGATCTCGTGAAAGAAAATCAATATATCCTTCAGGGATACTGGCCGAAAGAGTATGAGCCGCAGGCATTTCTGGACAAAGAACAGATACCGGCAGATATTCAGATCTGGGAGCATGTCAGCGCGCTGGAGCGTTTTAAGGATCTTGATCAAAGCGCTGGTCAGAATGTGACGATGGCGGTTACACTTCCTGATAACCTGGACGACTATCGTAAACTGTATCTTTACGGACAGCGAGGAGGCCGGAGGTTTCTCTGGTTTACTGTTTCCGCGCGGGAGCTGGAGCAGAGAAAAGGACGGCCGGAATATTATATAGAAGATGAACAGGTGGATTTTCAGGAGAATGTCGTGCGCCTCAGAGGATGGGCTGTCTGGAAAAAGCCGGTAAAGATTGCGGTATGTGATGAAAAGCATCAGAAAATTGAATGCAGGATCCAGCGGATGAATCGGCCGGATGTATCGGAAATATTTAAAGAAGTGGAAACGGATGATAAGTCGGGATTTTATCTTGAATTTCCAAAACCGGAAGGAAAAGTCTGTTATCTGATGCTGAAAGCAGAAGAAAGCAGAACAGTTTATCCGGTGGTACTGTCCAGAGAACAGATTTTTCGTAAAAAACTGGGAAGTTACTGGAAAAAGGGAACAAGATATCTGAAAAGTCATGGAGCTCCTGCGTTTGCGGCAAAGGTGACCAAAAAAGTCCTTGGGAAAAACCCACGTCCGGTGGATTACAAAGAGTGGCTTCCAAAACATCTGCCCGATACCAGGGAGCTGGAGGAGCAGCGAAAGAAAGAAAAAGAGTTTGCATATCGTCCGAAAATTTCCATTGTTGTGCCTTTGTATCGCACGCCGGAAAATTTTCTGGAGGAAATGATCCGTTCGGTACAGAAACAGACGTACACGAACTGGGAGCTGTGTCTTTCCGACGGCAGCGGAGCAGATTCACCGATCCGCACAGTGCTGGAGAAGTATGCCGCGCAGGACGAAAGGATCCGTTGTATTTTCCACCACGAAGTACTGCAGATTTCTGAAAATACCAATGAAACATTGAAGGCAGCCAGCGGAGACTTTTTTGCTTTTATGGATCATGACGATGTGCTGACGGAACATGCGTTGTATGAATGCGTTCGAACGATCAATGAGGTTCCGGATGCAGAGATCCTGTACAGTGACGAGGACAAAATGTCCATGGACGGGCATAAATTTTTCCAGCCTCATTTCAAGCCGGATTTCAACCCGGATCTGCTCCGGACGGTCAACTATATCTGTCATCTGTTTGTGGTGAAACGGGAACTTCAGGAACGGATCGGCGGACTGCGCAAGGAGTATGATGGTGCGCAGGATTACGATTTTGCACTTCGCTGTACAGAAACTGCGGAACATATTTGTCATATTCCGAAGATTCTCTACCATTGGAGAAGTCATGAAAATTCCACGGCGGAGAATCCGGAAAGTAAGGCATATGCGTTTGAGGCCGGACGAAAAGCAGTGGAAGAGCATTACCGCCGTCTGGGAATTCCGGCAACCGTAGAGCAGGGAGAATTTCCGGGATTGTACCGGACGCACTACCATTGGAAAGAAAAGCCGTTGATTTCAATTATTATTCCCAACAAGGATCATATTGACGATCTGGAGCGTTGTGTGAATTCTATTGATTCCAAATCCACGTACAGGAATTACGAGTATGTGATTGTGGAGAATAACAGTACGGATGAGGATACCTTCCGTTTTTATGAAAAACTGGAGCGGGAGAAATCCAATGTCCGGGTGATTTATTATAAAGGGGACTTTAATTTTTCGGATATCATGAATTATGGTGCTGCCAATGCAAAAGGTTCTTATTACCTGCTGCTGAACAACGATACCGAAATCATTAATCCGGACTGTCTGGAAGAGATGCTTGGATACTGTATGCGTCCGGATGTAGGAGCGGTAGGAGCGCGGCTTTACTATGAGGATGATACGATCCAGCACGCAGGTGTTGTCATCGGTTTCGGCGGAATTGCGGGCCATTGTTTTGTGCTTCATCCAAGGGGAAATACAGGATATTTCCACCGGATCATCTGTGCACAGGATTACAGTGCGGTAACGGCTGCCTGCATGATGGTGCGAAAAGAAGTTTTTGATGCAGTGCAGGGCTTCTCCACAGAGCTGGCAGTGGCGTTCAACGATATCGATTTCTGTCTCAAGGTGCGCAGTATCGGAAAGCTGATTGTATATAATCCTTACGCCGAACTGCATCACTATGAATCCAAGTCCAGAGGGCTGGAGGATACACCGGAGAAGGTAGCGCGATTTAACCGTGAAATTGCAGTGTTTGAAAAACGCTGGCCGGAAATTCTGCGGGATGGCGACCCTTATTATAATCCGAATCTGACATTGGAGAGTCAGGATTTCTCATTGAAGAGAATCTGAAATTTGGTAACCTGCCGGATTCTTCCGGTAGGTTATATTTAAAATTTGAAGAAAAGCGCCGCAAAAATCTGTGGCGCAGAATGGAGATCTTTATGGAGAAGAAATCTGCCGTAAACAGAAAAGCGCTGTGCATTCTTGCCCTTGCGCTGATTGTCAGCGGTCTTCTGATTTACTGGAACTATGTGTTTGGAAATCAGTTGTTTGTATTTAATGATATCGGTTCAGATACGATGCAGCAGTATGTCATGCACTATCAGACGATCATTAATCATGTACGGGACGGAAATCTTTCCTTCTGGGATTTCAATAATGGATTTGGAACGAATCTGTTTCAGCTCAATCTGTTTGATCCGACGCTGGATTTGCTGTATCTGACAGGGATTCTGACCGGAACGGAGCATCTGTTGTATTATCTGGTATATCTTCAGATTTTTCGCATGATGTTGGCAGGAGTTGCCTGTTATACCTTTCTTTCACTCTTTTCTTATGGAGAGAAAAGTAAATTGCTGGCGGCTTATATTTATGGACTGAACGGCTTTATGATGGTGTGGGGGCAGCATTATCAGTTTGGGATTGCCCTGACCTACCTGCCGTTTCTCCTGTACTTTCTGGAAAAATCGCTGCGGACAAAGAAATTTTATCTGCCGTTGTGTGTGATGTCATGTTTTCAGATTGTATACAGCTTTTATCTTGGCTATATGTCCTTTGCTGCGGCTGGAATTTATCTGATCTTCCGTCTTTGCTATCTTGATGGAATGACAGTGAAGGAAAAACTGCGGTTGTTTGTGAAACGTGTCGGAAGCATGCTCCTCGGAATTGGAATGGGCGGTGCGGCGCTTTTGCCAGGTGCTTATGTGGTCTTTGGAATTTCTTCCAGAATGGAAAACAGTCAGGGAATTCTGGAGAGAATACAGGCGGCATTTACTCCGTATCCGCTGCAGTATTACAAGACATTGATCTGGAAATTCTTTTCCGACCATTTGAACGGAAGGAATCAGGAATATAACGGATTTTTGAACTACTATGAAGATACGAATGTATTTTTTTGCACCCTGTTTTTAATCATAGCAGTACAGTATTTGTTTTTGCTTGGAAGAAAAGGACAGTCAAAAAAGTACAGGGCGGCCGGTATTGCAGCGATTTTACTTTCAGCGGTAATTTTTCTGCTTCCGTTGGGAGGCATTGCATTTAATGGATTTGCCTCTTATCCCACGATGAGATTCACATTTACATTTATGCCGTTTTTTGCACTGATGACAGCAGAGGTACTGGAGCATATGCTGGTCAGGCGCGAGATCAGCAAAGCAGGCCTTGCTGTTTCTGCGGCAATCATCACAGGCGGTTATTTGTGGAGAATGACGGCGGTAGAAGAAAAACTTTTCCTGGGCAATGGGGTGATTCTGATGGTCACCGGTATTTGCATGGCTGCTGTGCTTTTTTTCTATGCAGGGAAGAGAAGTCGAATTTCAAGTAATACGGTTTCGATTATGTTAAGCGTCCTTGTTGCAGTTAATTTATTGTCAGAAGGTTATACTTCGGCAGATAATCGTGTAACAATAGAAAAAGATTCTGAATATTTTCAGCAGTTGTACTCGGAAGATATTCAGAATGCTCTGGCATATCTGAAAGAGACAGACCCTTCCTTTTACCGTGTGGAAAAGGATTTCGAGTCTGCCACTTATTGTATGGATGCTCTCGCACAGGGCTACAGAGGAATCAGCACTTACAATTCTACGATGAATGGAAATCTTCTGTATCTGCTGAAGACCTATTTTCCGGAAGTTTTTTGGGAAAATGAATCCCATATCCGCTTCAGCCAGTTTGCCTGGAATCCGGAATTTGCATCTCTTTGCGGAATCAAATATCTGATTTCCAAGGATCCGAATCTGACAACACCTGGATATCACAGAATAGAGCAGGAGTTTGGGAGTATTTATATTTATCAATTAGATATTATGGAGGGATTTGGAAAGTTCTTTTCTGAGACGATCCCGGAAGAAGAGTTTGATTCACTTCTTGAAAAGGAGCTTCCGGCAGTGGCTATGAATCGGCTTTTGGTACTTCCAAAAGAAGAAGAACAGATGAACGGAACCGGAACTGGAATTGTCTCTATGACAGATACGGGAAATGACGGTCATCTGGTTGGAACGATAGAATGTGACAGCAACGGCTATGTGATGTTTCCAATTCCCTATGAAGGAGGATGGAGTGCAGTTGTTGACGGACAGGAAGTGGAGCTGGTGAAAGCAGATTTTGGATTTATGGCTTTTCAGGTAGAAGCAGGAAATCATGATTTTGAGTTAAAATTTGCCCCTCCTCTTTTGAAGGAAGGGCTGATCATGAGTGCTTTTTGCTGGTTAGCGGCGTTTTCTCTTTTTGTTTTTTCTAAGACCAAGAACAATCGCCACAAGACCGGCGACGATCATAAGGGACAGTATCAAAATTAAAATACGGGAAGCAGCAGAAAATGTTTCATTTCCGGAGTCGGAAACAGTTTCATTGTTGGAAAAAGATTCTGAAGGCAAAGGTTCACTGGTGCCGGAGGAATCTTTTTCTGTACCGGCAGATTTTGTGGCTGTCCCGAGATAGTGATTTTGATAGTAATAAAGTGTTGTGACAGTCTGTTCGTCAGAATTGTTTTCCTGTGCAGTAAGAGAGGAAAAGTCTACTCCGTTGGGAAGTATGACGGTACCGGACAGTTCCGGCTGCAGAGCGGAAATATCCGTCATCGTAAAATTGCTGTAACCGTAATCCATCAAAGAAATGGTGTCTGTCACAGACTGCCCGCCGTCTGCTGCTTTCAGCACAACACAGATCAAAGTCATATTGTTTCTGGTGGCAGCGGTGACCAGGGTACTTCCAGCTTCGCCGGTATTTCCCGGTTTTCCGGAAAAGGTTCCTTCATAATAATAATCTCCCGGAACCATCATCGCGTTGTGAGTGGAGAGGGTACGTTCTGCAGACATATTTGTAGCCGGGATGGTATAACTCAAAGCTCCCGTAATTGTGAGAAAATCCTGATTCTGAATGGCGTACTGCATAATAAGCGCCATATCATGCGCTGTTGTATAGTGATTTTCATCCTGCAGGCCGCTTGCGTTGGTAAAGTGTGTGTTGGTACAGCCGATTTCTGCCGCTTTGGCGTTCATTATATCGGCAAAAGCCGCTTCGCTTCCGGCAATCTGGATGGCAACCTGGCAGGCTACTTCGTTGGCGGATGCAAGCATTACTGCATAGAGACACTGCTCCATAGTCAGCACTTCTCCGGGTTTTGCATCTATTTTGGCGTTTCCCGGGATCGCAAGAGCGCACGCCGTATCCGTAAAGGTAACGGTATCCGTGAGATTGCTGTTTTCCAAAGCAATGATGGTTGTCATGATTTTTGTAATGCTTGCCGGATAGCGGATTTCATCCATGCCCTTGTCATAAAGGACAGCACCGGTGGATGCTTCGATCAGGACCGCTGTGTCACTGTAGAACGGTTCCGGTCCTTTGGGCCACCCGGGGATCGCGTCTGTCGTTACATCTGCGGCAAAAACCTTCGCCGGCACAGCCGACAAACAAAGGATCAGGAATAAAAATATGGCGGCATACTTTCCTATCCGCCGTTTCAGGTGCAGAAACATGAAAAAATCCTCCTTATGTACTCACTTCCCGCAAAAAGATACATGCGGATCGCGGGAATAAATTTTCAAACACGATTTAGTATACCATAGGTTTTTTGTAAGGAATAGTAGGATTTTCTTAATTTGCAAAATTTCGTATTTCGGGGTATAATAAATCAGCATTATGTTCCGGAGCGTGGCCGAACAGTTATTTCTGCAGGTTCTGTACTCCGGGAAACCCTGCTGCAGACAGGGAGACTGCAGGAAAAAACCAGAAGAAGAGGTTTTCAGATGATAGAATTTAACAGGGCCCCGCATGTGGGTACAGAAGAAGCTTATATCAGACAGGCGATTGAGGGAGGAAAACTGTGTGGGGACGGTCCCTTCACAAAAAAGTGTTCTGCCTGGATGAAGGAACATTTTCATTCCAGGGAGGTTCTTCTTACAACGTCCTGTTCTCATGCGCTTGAAATGAGCGCATTTTTGTGTGACCTTCATCCGGGGGACGAGGTGATCATGCCGTCGTATACCTTTGTATCCACGGCAAATGCATTTGTTCTGCAGGGAGCGAAGGTGGTGTTTGTCGATATCCGTCCGGATACGATGAACATCGACGAGACCAAGATCGAGGCGGCTGTGACGGAGAAGACCAGGGCCATCGTACCGGTACACTATGCCGGGGTCGCCTGTGAGATGGACACGATCCTGGCAATTGCCAAAAAATATGATCTGAAGGTTGTGGAGGATGCCGCCCAGGGGGTCAATGCCTGGTATAAAGGGCGGGCGCTGGGCACGATCGGTGATTTCGGCTGCTACAGCTTCCATGAGACCAAGAATTATACGATGGGCGAGGGGGGAGCTTTGCTGTTTCAGAGGGAAGAAGATCTGGAAAGAGCGGAAATCCTCAGGGAAAAGGGAACCAACCGCAGCAAGTTTTTCCGGGGGCAGATTGATAAATATACCTGGATCGATTACGGTTCGTCCTATCTTCCCAGCGAGTTAAACGCCGCGTATCTGTACGCACAGCTGGAAGCCTGTGATCAGATCAATCAGAAGCGCATGGAAATCTGGAATCGTTATTATGAGGGGCTGAAGGAACTGGAGGAACAGACTGGTTTCATCCTGTCAAATTCTCCGACACAGACGGTTGGATATTATCCGGTCAGTGAACTTGCCAAAGTCACCCATCCGATTCCACTGCTCTCGCTTGAGAAAACAAAACTGATTTCAGAGCTTTTAGATTTCATGAAAGGACAGGAAGTTCTCTTTATGCTGAAACTGGACGGTTTGACTACCAAACTCATTTACGAAGATGGCAGACTGATTCAGGCTTCTACCCGTGGAGATGGTGAAGTGGGGGAAGATATTACACACAATATCCCGGCATTTTTAAATGTACCGCTTACCATTCCACACAAAGAACGTCTGGTCATTACCGGTGAGTCTTTTATACCAACCAATGATTTTGAACGTCTGAAAGATACTCTGCGTGATGGAAATGGAAAACCTTATAAAAACGGACGTAATTTTGCTTCCGGATCAGTACGAAGTCTTGATCCGAAGAACTGTATCGGACGTTGTGTTCGCTTTCTTCCGTTCAATGTATTAGAAGGAATGGAGGATGTTCCCTTCCCGGACAGCAGAGCCTGCAAATTAGAAGGTTTAACACACCTGGGCTTTGGTTACTGCCCGTTTTTCTCAATTTCAGGAACCGGACTTTCA
>OLVT01002004.1_pt1 | contig 15182 bp, 13 predicted proteins | sample 1673241 | NCBI WGS metagenome assembly OLVT01 (sample SAMEA3178936, study PRJEB25190) | human gut metagenome | biome: human gut; feature: human-associated habitat; material: faeces | place: Austria | collected 2013 | reverse complement strand
ATCATCTATTGGAAGAAGTCATCTTTACTTTGTACTATTTATATACTACCACCACGTCTCCCATATAGGTAAGACCGTACTTATAATTTCTACGATAAGAGACTGCACCATCCTGAAAAGCATCCAGACACTTACTCTGGCAAATTCCAAATGCCGCTTCTCTTCTGTCTTTGGGAACGTCATGCAGTCTGTCCAGACGCAGAATCAGAACATCTTTTTTCAGCTTTTCCTGATAAAACCGACAGCTTTCTTCTCCCTGATACAACATCAACGGGCGGATTCCTCTGGGAACCGGCTGTATGGTTTCTGGCACAGGAATCTGATAGGAACTTCCATACACTTCTGCGGAAGATAAGTAAATCAGCCGTCCTTTCTCCAGTGCGGACCAGGAAAGGAGGATATTCTGCAAGCCCGCTGCGTACCGTATCGCCTCTCTTTTGGGATCTTCTCCCGACAGATTCCCGTCAAATGCCCCCAGCAAAATGGTCACATCCGGATTCACACTCCGGAAAACCTCTTCCACGGAAGCATTGTCATAGGGAAAATCATACCGTTCAAATGCATATTCAAAATGATTGGATGGATTCCGGCTTCCCGACAACACATAAATTTTGTGCCCTTCTTTATACAGTTTTAATGAAAGTTTTCTCATCATAGGCGATACTCCGCCTACAAGCATGATATCCATAGTTTACTCCATCTTCTGTTAACATTCTCATTAGTTATAGCCATAATAAATTGCAAAATTATACAAACGATATACATTTTGCTCTATATAGTAACAGACAAACCTGTCATTTTCATAATAAACCTTCAGTTCATTGGGATACAGTTCCATAAACTTCTGTGCCCAGTAATACATGCGGGACATGGTGATGGAACGCCTCGGTCCATTATAAGGAGCCAGTCCGGAGTTTTGCGGAAGTGGCTGCGCTGCCTGTTCTTCCGACACTTCAGGAATCTCTCCTCCGTAGCCGTTGGCATAGTTCAAAGGTTTCTTTTCTATATAGAAATAAACTTTTTCCGTAGGAATCGTCACTTCCTTGGTTCGATTCCAGTATTCCATATCTTCCAGAAACTCAATCGTTTCTGTATGGCGTCCATATTCTTCTATCATACGAAGTTCATCATTGGCAGACACGATCGTCCATTTGTTATCCTGTCCTTCGTTTTCCTTCATGATATTGGTGGTGCAGAGGATTGCCTCGTTCATTTCCAGCCCGCCGCCTCCGAAAGACCCTCTGATCCAGTCATACCTTGTACTGTAGAACAGTACCAGCACCGTCAGGATCAGTCCTACTGCCTGCCGTGTCTCCCAAAGGCGATCCAGGAAAAGAAGATTCACAGCACCGTCCACCGTCATGATAAGCACCACAGGTATCAGATACGACAGATAGATACTTGCCCGGGAAGGTTCCATCAGCATGGGCCAGCCGAGAGACCCACTCGCAAGAACCAATCCCAGAATGATTTCTGCGATAACCATTGCCAAAATTCCGGCCCCCCGCATGGGTGCAACGAAATATCTCAGAATCAGACCAACCCCCAATACCGCACCAATCCCATACAGCACCCAATTCATATCTGCTACCCAAAATGCATATCGCTTACATTCCCATAATACAGTTCCTCTATATTTCCGACTAATCACCAGTATCGCTGCCAGAGGCATCAGACTACTGAGTTGAAAAAACAGCTTCCATATCACGGAATGCATTGGAACTTCCTGATTTTCAAGAGAAATCTTTCCACTTTTGATTCCCCGAACCACAAATATGATGCCGGCCGCCGTCACAGCCACAACACCGATACAGAGGATTCTGAATATCAGGACGGTATAATCTTTCAGTCCAATAATCCCCATCGCCCAGTACATAGACCCCTGTAAATATTTACCGGTCAGAAAAGCCACCGCCATTGGTAGAAATGCCATAAGGATGCTCAGAATCCCCGACAGCAGAATACGAAAGAAATATTCTTTTCTCCAGATCCAGTACCCGTAACCGACTGCGATACCGATACAGATCACCCCTGCGATGATCGTATCGTAAAAGTGGGAAGTCAAGGTCAGGGAAAAGCTCATGGCAAATCCAAGCAGATGCCAGGATGAGGTACAGCGGATCCTGTTGATTCCCTTTTCCAGCTCTTCTTTTCTTGTCTGAAAAAATTCCATCATGAAAAAGATAGAGGGAAGAATGTATAACATTCCAAATTCCTGAGGAAGTACTGCCCCATAGCGGGAATAGGAAATACGGTTAAAATATTTGGCACCCACAAACAGCATGATTCCCAGATAAGGAAGGAATCTTGTTTTACAGTGTCCTTTCAAAAACACAAGAATCATCACAGCAATCATACTGTACTGAACCAGCCAGAACAGGCGAAGGGTCACATACACCGGTATATCCAGCATAGTAGACAAATAGTATAACATACAGTGCATTCCCATGGGATAGATTCCCGCCACATAGATATTATTCTCAATGAGACCGTTGATCCAGTAGTTGTGTACCGGGATATCCGAAGCTCCATAGCCCCAGTTATGCAAAATCCCCGGTCCGCAGACTTTCCACACAAGGAATGCAAAAATCACCAGAAATGGAATATCCAGAAAATTTTCTTTCGTCAGACGCCATAGATTTCTTATGACCACCCGGAGAAACACTTTGACTTCCTGCCATCTGTGCCGCATAAAAGTCTTAAAACCCATTTCCCGCAAAATGTAGTGGCGGCACTCTCCCAATACTTTCTTCAGATACGAAGCTACCGGGATGTGATAGATTTTTATAAGCAAGATAGCCGCCGGACCAAATGTGAACAGAGAAAGGATGATTCGATATGAGATGTGGAGCAGTTCCAGAACCTGCACAAGATTGATGATATAGAAATTACCGATAGTAAAATAGATCAGAAACCGTACTGCCGCAGGAAATCTTTTTACCTTGCGGTAAAAAACAAGAGCAGGAAGCCCTGCCGTAAATCCAAGATATCCAATAAATAACTGTATAAACTGAATGACATTTAATGTCTCCATAGACATAGGCACTTCCTCCTCTCTGTTTATTTTAATCTATAACTGTTCAATACCTTCACAGTTGATTTAAGCTTCTCTTTTCCAGACCGCTCAGTCTCAAAAATGCAAGACAACATCTGCGTACCGTCAAGTTCCCATTCCAGAACCTTTTGTATAGCCGATACCACCATGTTTTTTCATCTATATAATTTCCATTTTTAAAAAATCCTTGCGCTATGGCAAGGATCTGCTCTTCCTGCACCTTTTCATCCAGCTTCCACTGGTGATCTCCGCACACCCGGAATCCATCCTCTTCGACTTTCATAATCCGGTGCAAAACCAGTGTGCCGTCTTTTCTCCGATAGAGAACAATGTCCCCTTTTTTTAACATCTTCCCCTCTGCCGCCGTAATCTTTACCCGACACTTGCCTTCTGTTAAAAGCGGCCACATACTGGTGCCTTTCGTGGGTACGACTGCAAATCCCAGTTGTTTCAGACACTGTTCTATGTTTCCTGTCTGCTTCATCGTATCAGCACATGACAGGAATCCAGTTCTGACAGAAATGCATCCACATCTGCTGCCACCTGCTCCGGCTCCATCCCATATTCCTGCGCCAGACCTGCGATCAGACTATCTCTGTCTGTATCCTGCTGCAGCATCCTGCAGACAAACTCACCGGTATGATTCAGCGCAATCATACCATTAAAATCCGTTTCACGGTCGGAAAGCGGTACAAGTACCACATTGCCGTGTACCTTTCTTAAAATATGATCTTCTATCAGACGCATAGGAATCCTTTCTTGGTTTTGTTTATTTTTCGATTGTTGCTATTCTATCGTTGTATTGGTTCCACCAAAAAGTTTGTTCAATGCATTGGCTGCATACTCAGGAACTGGCTCTGCTGTACCTCCACCTCCACTTGCTGTCAATATCTGATCATTATCGTCGAATCGATAAATCTTCGCCTTCGGTGGTTCATATACTTTTCCATTCTTACTCATCATAATCCCTTTCCTTTCATCACTCTGTAGGAGAGTTTGGCCGCTTCCCGCTCTCTGGTGCAGTTCATCTCATATATATTAACCTGTGACACGACCTGTTCCATCATGTCCAGTAAAAGATTCATTTCTTCATTACTCCTGGGACGCCAGGTGTTATTGAGCATCAAAGCCAATGCATGGTCCTCTGTCACCTGCTGAATCTGATTCTCACTTCCCTGCTTCAAAAAACAGATTCCTTTCAACGGGACTCCCCGGTTCACCTGCAGATTCGTCTTCCCTGCAAAGGGGGTTCCCCACACAGTAATCTGCTCCTTGTCCGGCCAGATCACCGGTTTATCATCATTCAGAATATAGCTTCCAGGAAAGAGTTCTCTCCAGAAAGCCGTATGTGTCGATTTCCCTGTGCCGGAAGGTGCAGAAAACAGATACGCTTCTCCCTCATAGACAACTGCGGAAGCATGAAGGAAAAAACGCTCATGCCGCACAATCTTCCGACAGAATGCCGCACTGCAGCAAATATACTCCCGTTCTCCCTCCGAAGGTCTTTTCATCACAACACGTGCTTCATCATAGGGATTCGGCTTCACTTCCATCACAGGTTCACCGGAAGATCTGTAAGATTCACTTTGCCGCATCAGACGCTCATACTTCGGATTCATCTCTACTTTCAGATTGGCAATCTCATAAATCATCTTCGGAATCCTTCCTTTTATGTTCAAGTACGCCTCGCGTACTTGCTGCGAGGTGCGCATCATGCTTTGCATGACACGATACATCTGCGCACCTCTGCAATCCGCCGGAGGCTTTATCTTGGAAGGAGATTGGACTCCCACCAAGACTAAATTGTCATAACTCGCACCTATAGAGGTGGGAGTCTTATCTTCTTTCAAGATAAAGTTTCATAATGCTACAGTATATACCAAAATCCGCAATAGGGCAACAAAAGACAAGAAGAAAAATTTATGCACAATGGTTATTTTTGGGTAAAGGCTGTGTAAATTGACCATTTACACAGCCTGAGTGTTGAGATAATGATTGCACTTATTTTGAATAATGGGATTTACCCCTGTATTCTCCTGATGCTGTATTGACTACACCATTGTCATTGGTTACTTTTGTACCTGCTGTACCGTTGACGGTAATCGTAGCGGTAGCTCCCGGGGCATAAAGGTTGTCAATGATAAAGCCATATTTTGTGTTGGCCTGCAAGCCGGATGCATCCCAGTAATAGGTAAGCGTTGTTGCACCGCTGATCTGCTGGATGCTTCCTTTGTTATGGCCAACGCCAGCACTGTCTGTCAGGATAGAAGTTCCATTGCCTGTAAACTTTCCGGTACCGCCTACTTTTACGTATGCAGAAGCCGGTACTGTGACGGTGATCTGGATCGTATTTACATCGGTCATGGTATTGAGAGAGTATTTAAATCCGGTGGCAATGGTGTTGCCGAATTTATTATCGAGACCATAGTCACTTGTATTCTTTCCTGTTCCCGCATCACGGCCATCGAAGGCAGATGGAATCTGTGTTCCCTCACTCTCTGCAATAAAGGAGAGATATACCTTATTTTCTACGGTCGGATTATACACAATCTCAAATCTTGCGTAGTAAGTGACATTATTGGTTGCTGATGTCGTTGTGGTAGAATATGTAGCATCCGTACTTAACTGCTTGCCGTCTTTGTCATACCAGCCCAGGAATTTATATCCCGAATTTGCTGTAGCTTTGGAGCTTGCCGTAGCACCGTCCACATCTGTGACTGATGCAACGGACACCTTACCGCCAACGGTATCGGTCTTGAAACTTCCATTAGCCTGTTTTGTCTGTGCCACGAATTTGACGGTATATGCCGTCTCAAAACGAGCATAGTATGTAGCGTTACCTGTTGTGGTGTAGCTGATGGTTGCACCATTGTTAGTCAACATATCATCAGCAACTTTATTACCATCCGAATCATACCATCCCACAAATTTGTATCCAGTTCCGGCGGTTGCTGTAGAACTGATTGGCGTTCCTACGGCATCGGTATAAGTGTAACGGCCAAGGGTTCCGATTTTATCATCTGTCGTATCTTTCCAGGTATCTCCATTTTTCACCTGGCGGATGTAGGTCTGGGTTACACTGCCGGAAAATCTGGCGTAATAGGTATTGACACTTTCCTTGGTTTCCACATAGGTGTAGATGGTGTTAGTGGTAATTAAGTTCCCACTTGCATCATACCAGCCCTCAAAGGTAAAACCATCTTTTGCTGTGGCTGTGGCTGTTATGGTTTCATCGGTTTCGGCATGGTAGGATTTCCCGCCATTGGCATTATAGTCAGCATTGTAATTGGTATCGGATGTGTTTGTCACACTGGTAATTCCAACGGTGCCGCCGTTGGCGGAATCTGTGTATGTATTACCGCTGCCCACTTGGGGGATAAAGGCCTGCCGCCAACGCCACTGGGCTATCATGGTAAGACCTTTGTGGTCATTTGCATATGCCCTTTCTTCTCCGTTATCTGTCCAAGTCACACCAGAAACCCCATTATCCGTTTTATTAATTGTTTTCGTCAATGACACGTTTCCATTATAAATGTTAAAATGCTGTGCTGCTGTCTCTTCTGTCGCTCCAGCGATAGAGTAATTACATGCTATGGTATGTACGGCTGGAAGTATTAACTTGCCTAACTGATCCGCATTTACATGTTTTTCTTTTTCGCCAGTCTTTTCCAATTTATCCCCGGTCAGTAACCAGCCCATAAACTTCCAGCCGTCATTCTGGCCTTCCGCCGCGTGGGATACATACGGAGGAATAAACATCTCGGTCGGTTTGCCTGTCGGCGTAGCACCAGTCGTTGTGTCCACTCCAGCCGCATTTTCTGTAAGCACAGCTGGTTTGAAGCTGTACACATTCTTTGCTTCATTTGTGTTATAAGTTCTTTCCACCTCGTACGCCTTACCGCCATTAGGGTCATAGGTGACGGTGGGGTTCTTGATAAAAACAAAGTGTAAATCTGTTGCAGATGTTACATTATCCAGATAATAGGTATAAATGATATCGCCACCCTTATTGGTTGATTTGATCCATTTTCCCTTTTTCTGCTGGGATGTTAAACTTCCGGTATCTTCAATTTCATTTCCTGCCAGTTGCAAAAAAATAGTCTTCGGATTTCCATTTTCATCCTGTGTTGTATAATAGACACCAACAAACTCACATCCCGCATCCGCATCCGCTTTTTTTACAACAGCCTGGATTTTGAGTGGTTTCCCATCTTTCACATAAGTGGCCAGCTTGTCATTCACTGTCACTTTATGACCGTCTGATCCACCTTCACCCTCAGTTATTCCGTCACTTCCTCCAATCACAGCACTTCCATGTGTGGTTGAACTACCTGACAACGGATGATAAAGCTGGAAATTAATATTATCCAGGAAGTTACCGTAGGTCTTTGCTTTATCTTCTGTTGTTGTAGGCTTCTCATATCCCACAGACACGAATCCAAACAACGTATCCGTCTGTCCTGCCGGTACGGTGTAGAGATAATACTTACTCAGATCCACATTTGTACTGCCGGACCCAGTATCACTCCCCGCTGGGCCTCTCGCATTGGATCCATAAGAGTTCCATGGATTGATACCGCTTGTGGCTTTGCTGGATGCCATAATCCAGATATGCCACTCTTCCGTATAGATCGTACTTGGGGTCAGACTAAATGCATTATTTCCTGCATTATCTTCAAATGTTCCATTGGCAGCAAACTTTTTACTGTAGACGGTGTATTGCTGCGGCTCAGCTCCTGCTGTAACGCTATTTCCTATATTGAGCCAGTCTACCATCTGCATCAGTTGGTCCCGGCCCGCCTTGCTGGGCTTGGAGGGATTCGCGCTCTGCTTCGGTCCAATTACCAACGCCATGATATCTTTTCCGTTACGTGCACCATGATCCAGTCCCCACTCGTATACACTGGAAGGCATCGTCTTTACATTCTGGTATAAGGTACTTTCTTCATCCGCATTCAATTCAGCAGCATAAGTTCCTGCTGTAGGTTTCAATGTTACACCAGTAATATAAGTTCCTGTATTTTCTTTGAACAATTCAATCTTTCCCTGAAAAGCTGTCGTATTCCATGAAGGTACAACACTTTGATCCGGCTGATAATATTTGTCACTAAAACTCGGTCCATCTTCAAAACTACCATTCTGCAGTTTTCTATTATCGGATTCATTACTTGTACCTTCCGCATACGCAGCCCCGACGCCGACACCCGCAATCAGACAGAGTCCCAGCAGAAGTCCACGTACTTTTACAAGTAATTTGCTTTGTTGTTTCTTTTTATCGCTCATCCGTTCTCAACCTCGCTTCCTCTATCATTTATTTATATTTCACACTGATTCAAACGCCCGGATACCATATTCTGTTCTTGCCCGGGGCGTACTCTTATTCTTCGGTCAATCCCCTTTTGCTGATAAAACTGTTTTTTTGCTTCATACATACGCATTTCTGCGCTATTTATCAGTGAGCCCATATCCATATCAGAGCAAAATCCTGTATCATAACCGATGGAAACGTAATACTCGTGCTCTTTCGCAGACCTCACAACCATATTGATCTTTTTCTGTATCTCATCTGCACAGCCATCTATAACAAACGAAACAAATTCATCTCCACCAATACGATAGGTATTATTTTTTCCGAACTGTTCCACCAGCTTTTCCGCAACAAATTGAAGCATTTTGTCTCCTGCTTCATGTCCCTTCGTATTATTCACCTCATGAAGTCCGTTCAAATCCGCAAATATACAAGACAGATTCTTCTTACAGAGCGAAGGATATATTGACAAATTCTGTTCATAAGAATTTCGATTACGCACCCCTGTAAGCATATCAATCTCACTCATGATAACCACTCTCTGTCCATATAAAATTCTTTGACATTTTACACTCATCATATAAGTACTGATAATAGCACTGATCGTCCCAAACACACAGGCGTCTATAATGTCTGCAACAAGCACATAATCCTCCTTGACATATACCGCTGCAATCACAAAAGCAATGATATATACATATATACAGCCAATCATTCTGACTGGTCTGTCTGTAAACAGCAGTGGAACCGTAAGCAGCAAAGCAATAAAAGTAACCGTCTGTTCATCAGGTCTTGTAACTGTACCTAATACAATTCCAAATAGAAACAAGATACTCATAAAAGCATAAATGCCAGCCAAAAGCAATCCCGGATGTTTCTCAGAACAGAATTTTGCCACACCAAACAAGGCGAGTGATATAAACATTGTAAGCAAATAAACCCATCGGTTCGCCGCTATATCCTGAGATAAAAATGATAAAAAAACAGTTTTTCTTTTCATTCGAGTATTCCTCTTTCTAACAAGTGAAAACCGCTTTGACTGTTCTATTATTTTCCACCGACTTTGTTGTATCTGATATGGATCGATAATAGTGTACTAACAAGGATGTCACAAACCTGTTACAAAATATCTGTTCTTTCCCAAAGCAGGCCACACGTTTCCTCCGCCCAGCTGTACTGTATCATATATTCACCGTAAAATTCCGGCTTTCCGTTTTTTAAATAAGCATAATAGTCACAGTCAATTTTGTCAATATCCAAAGCATAGCTGTAATTGTTCTGAATAACAATAGAATCTGCCCCGACATTTTCCAGTGTCTGCCGCAGGTCAAAAAAAAGCTGGCGCAGATAATTGTGGTTTTTTTCTTCATCGACCTTGTCCGGCCACAGCATTGCGCTGATCTCCCTGGCGGTGACCCCGGCGCCTTTCCGATCCACAAGGAACGCAAGAAGTTCTTTTGTTTTTGTTCGCTTAAATGTCAGTCTTTCCCCGTGGGAATACACTTCAAAGTTGCCAAAGCATTTTACTGTCAGTCGATTTTCCTTTGCTCTGACGCCCTTGATATGGTCGATTTCCTCCTGCACTTCCTCCGGGGAAATGGGTTTCATCAGATAACCGGATACCCGGAGTTTGATGGCTGCCACCGCATACTTCTCATGCCCGGTACAGAATACGATTTTGCAGTCAGGGTGAATCTCCATGATTTTCTTCGCAAGGGCAAGACCGCCCATTCCGCGCATAGCAATATCCAGAAATGCCACATCTACGGAATTGTTCCGCACCCATTCCAGTGTTTCGTTACAGGAACCAAATTCTGTAACCGATGTGATATCGGGAGATGCCTTTACCGCCTTGGAAAGTGCGTACAGCATCAAAGGCTCGTCATCTACAGTGATTGCAATCATTCTTTTGCCCCTTTCGGAATTGAGATTTCCACTTTCGTTCCAACCCCCGGTGTACTTTCCACGGTCAGCGTACCGCAGCACATGGCTTCCACCCGTCTGCGGATATTTCGCAGACCGATATGCTTTCTCTCATCAAGTAAAATAGATGGTCAAAACCTGCACCGTTATCCTCCACGCTGACACAGTAATGGGTATCTGTTTCATAGGAGGAAACAGTCACTGTGCCGCCCTCCGGCAGCTTCATCAGCCCATGCTTAATGGCATTTTTAACCAGCGGCTACACGGACAGTGCCGGGAGAAGGAAATCACCGGACTGCAGATCAAAAAGGATTTCCATATCGGGAAACGAACCTGTTCAATGCTGACATAATATCGAACATGCTCTATCTCCTTTGACAGATGAATCGGTACGTGATTGTCCAGCTCACTGAAATTTCTGCGAAGATAACAGGAAAAATTATGTACCAGCTTTGCGGCAGCTTCCGGCTGAAGCTCACAAAGCTGCTCAATACTGCCAAGTGTATTGTAGATAAAATGCGGACGAATCTGGCTGATCATGGTAGCAATACTGCTTTCTGTAAGCTGCCTCTCTTTCTCTGCCAGCTGTCTTTCATCTTCCGCCAGTATCCTTTCCTGTTCCGCAAACTGCTTTTCCTGTCTGACATAGCGGAAAACCCTCCTTACCCCCATATATATGATATATATGAGCATACTCAGAAGGGAAAACAAAAGTCCCGAAGAAGTATCTCTCACATAAAAGGCAATCACATCTGCCATCACACCCGCCAAAACAGGCAGAATTACAGATAATCGGGATAATAGAATGGTTTGTTTTGACTTAGACTCTGTACCGGAATCTGGCATAGCTACACCTTCTTTCTTTATCACAAACAAATTTTTCTTTTTGTCACTCGTCCATCCTCAATATGAAGCCGATAATCACAAATTCTAAGTGCAGCTTTTCTGTGAGTGACGATAAAACATGTTTTTTCTTTCATCTGACTAAGATTAGAAAGCAGCTTCGCTTCTGTTTCCTCATCCAAAGCACTTGTGCTTTCATCCAAAAGCAGAATGGATGCCTTTGACAGCAACGCTCTTGCTACCGCAACACGCTGTGCCTGCCCTTCTGAAAGACCGATCCCCCGTTCTCCCAACAAGGTATCCAGGCCCCGGTCCAAGGTGTTAATCAGGGAATCAATACAGGCAGCGGTTGTGGCCTTTCGTATTTCTTCTTCAGAAGCAGAATCGGTAAACAACAGAAGATTCTCACGCAGGGTTCCGGAAAACAGCATATTTCCCTGAGGCACATAGGCAAAAAGGGGTCTCGTATGTTTAGAGGCTATCTCAACATGGTCTGAAAAACAAAACTCTACTTTTCCTGCCACAGGCTGATAAATACCAAGAAGCAACTGAAATAAGGTGCTTTTTCCACCGCCTGACAGACCGGTTAACGCAACAAAATCTCCTGGGTAAATCTCTGCATTCACATGTTTCAGTACCACTTCTCTTCCATAATGAAAGGAGAGGTCGGATATTTGTATCTTATTTAAATTTCTATATAATTCCTGCCCGGAAACCTTTGCTTTTTCTTCCTCTTCCGGGAGATCCAAAAGCTCTTTCAGACGTTCCGCAGAAGAAATCATCCCATACAACTGAGCTGCAATATCCGCCGCAGAGGCAATCGGTCCCTGAATCTGCCCAACCAGCTGAATGATGGCCGCCAGGGATCCGTAAGTTAAAATCCCTTTGTAAATACCTCTACATCCCCACAGCATACAAAACAGCCAGGAAAGCTGAAACAAAGTACCGATGGTGGCATTCATTCCTCCTGAAAAGTATCCTCGTTTTAGCTGAACCTTTAAAAAATCCTGCTGACGCAAATCTGCCTGCCTCTCCATGCGAGCTTCCGAACCACTGGCTTTGATGAGACGCAGATTTTCCAGCGTCTCTTGTAGAATCGCATGCAGTCTGCCCTCACTCTCCTGTACTGCCTTATGCAGGGATGACATCGAAGTTTTGAAAACAACAATAAGCGCCAGCCCTAACATGCCGCCTACGATTAAAAACACCACAAAGCGCCAATCCATGGAAATCAAAATCACAACTGCGCCAATAAAACTGACCGCCATGGAGACAAGCTGCGGAACAATTCCTATTATACCGTTTTTCACCACACTCACATCGGAGAACATACGATTTACCAGTTCTCCACTGTGATAGTCATGAAGTGATGCGTATTGCTTCCTTAACAAACGGCGTAACACCATAGAACGCATATCCTTCAGCAAAATGGCGCTTGTTTTTGCATTCAATATACTGTTCGCTGCCGAGCAAAGCCGGGTCACAAGTATTGTCGTGATCATGATCAAGGCATACACCTTCACCTGACCGGCATTGTGGCTGGTGGCACCGTCAATCAGCCCTTTTGTTAAAAGCGTAATAACAAGAGAGTTGCCGGAGAGGATGAGATTAAATATACAAATCCATATCATGGACAGATGTCCGGAACGTGACCAGCGGAAAATATCTGCAATGGCCGGACTTTTGAATATCTGAATCATTTTTTCTTTATACATTTCTACCTTTCCCTCTAATGTTGTTTCCAGTATACCATAGATTACAAAAGCTTCTGTTCAAAATATTTGTAATGTTTATTCTACCTCATACTCACCATAAAAGAAACACAACCGCAAAATGTTCTCACATTTTTGTGGTTGTACCGGGATCTATATGCCTATTTTTCACTTTTCAATAATAATTACATGCTTCTGAAAACGTCTTCACATACTTTCATTGCTTCAATCACTGCGCTTCTGAATCCACATTCCTCGAGAGTACGAACTGCTTCAATTGTTGTTCCTGCCGGTGAGCTTCCGCTTACTGCTGTCACAACGTCCATAAAAAGGTAAGCAACGCAATAATAAAACCGCCTGAAGGTATCAGCAGAGCCAATATTCCAAGAAAAACCATAATGCTTTCGTAGTCAGTCATATGCGCCGCCTCCCTTCCTATGTATTCCGGCGGACCGGTTACATTGGCTCGGGAGGCTACCACCCTGTCATAGGTACTTTCCGTAAAAGCATTCTATCATATCATTTTACGAATTTCAATAATATCCAATTTCAGGGTATGAAAAGTACAAAGATTGATTCCATGGACTTATAATAGGAAGAGATGCCACCTTATACTAGCTTTTAACAGAATAAAACGCATCTGGCAGATAGCGAAGACCATAATTAAGATTCTATATTTTGTTCTTTGCAATTAACATCTATATAGTAAAATTTTCAGGTATATATCTGCTAAAAATCAAGAAAAAAATGTGCTTTTTGCATATATGAACAGATAGTAACTTTCATTTTCGAAGATATAGATGATAAAATCATTCAAAATAAGCTGTTTTGGGGAGATAGCTGTCTTCCATTTTGGACTTCTATCTGAAAAAGGTTGTTTTTCTTCAAAGTTCTGACAAAAAAAGACATCCTCGACAGCAGAATCAGAGTACTAAAAGCCCTGATGCTATCGAGGATGTCTTTGATTTCGGTTTGGGAATCTAAAAATCAGATTTATCCGACAGTCCCACATTATTTCTCATACTGTTTTATTTTTTCTCTTAATTCCTGAAGTTCAGCTTCCATGTTTTTCACTTTACTAATCGCCTCGTCAGCACGCTGCTTCTCTGTGTCTGCTCGTTCTTTCTCTGTATCAGCTCGTTCTTTCTCTTTATCTGTATTAAGTTTCTCCTGTTCTATCCCGGATTTCCTACCCTCTTCAAAAGCGTCCTCTCTTTCCATCTGTATGTGTTCTTTTTCGCTGTATTCATAGATACTCACTGCTTTCGCCTCCGCCCTGTTCTTCTTCAAAAAATCTTTCAGGATTCCTTCCACTATACACTCTGTGATCGCACGCTCCACCTCCTCTTCTATGCTCATCTCTTTCCTGTATAGCCTTACCCGCCTCACATATTCTGCATACTCCCACAGGGTCCGGCATGCTTCCATCAGTTCTTTGTTATGCCCCATATTGATATTCAGCACTACCACTTTCAGTTCCAGGCAGATTTCTTCTTCCTCCACACTGTACAATCTGGAAAGGCATAGCTCCTCACGTTCCGGTCTTTCTTCAGTTCCATTATAGAACACGATAAACCTCGGTGGCGGGATCTGCACAGGACTGCTTCCATACAGTTTTATCGGGTTGACCATAGATTCATACAGATCCGATATGTAATGGAGCAATCTCAATGGCATGTTGGGATTATACGTTGACTGGTGTTCATACAGAGAGAGACGGGAATCGATCAGAAATGAGATGTCGTTCTTCATCGACATATAAATCGCATTCTCCAGGGTATTGATGATTAATAGCTCCGGATCCTTATAATCCTTTCCGCTCACTGCATTATAAAGCTCCAGAAGTTTCTCTTTCTCACTGAAGATCATCCTGAACATTCTGTCTTTGTACGTTTTCATTGGTGTCAGTTCCTTTGCGGATGTTGTCATTCTCAAACCTCCTTCTTTTATTGTGCAGGAGGCTTCTGATTCCATATCCATCCAGCAAACCTCTCTGCTTCTGTTTTTGGGATTCAAGCATTGAGATTTCTGAATAGATGATAGAATATCAGACACGGCAATCGCCGCATAGAAATTTAGAAATGTAATGCTTTAATGAAAGCTTATCATAAAAAGTTTAAAAATTCAAGTTTTATTTTATTTTTGCAATATATATTCCTACATTTCGACAATATATGAGGAAGGAATTATTTTTGTAATCACTCGCAGGGCTACGCTGAGGCTTTTACGGTTGTTCTATCGAGAAAACACTCTCAGCGAAGCAGTGCAGTAATTAACGTGGATTATACTAGTGTGCCAGCAAGTTGATTTCTGGAGTAATGTATGATACCATATAGTCATC